>Ga0187833_10004318_pt1 | contig 13945 bp, 9 predicted proteins | sample ETNtaG_37_FD_167968 | JGI IMG/M metagenome (GOLD analysis project Ga0187833, IMG submission 167968) | Marine microbial and viral communities from oxygen minimum zone, Eastern Pacific Ocean - ETNP2014_SV_400_PacBio MetaG (Illumina Assembly) | ecosystem: Environmental > Aquatic > Marine > Hypoxic... | reverse complement strand
CCAGTCATTAGAATATATAAGGTTGTAATTCTTTGTTGACCATCAAGTATTATTTTTACCGACCCTTGTTTTGGATCATATTTGTGGTCACCTTTTAGTTCTGGTGGACTATTAGTCTCCCACGTAAGCATGGTACCAGTTGGATAATCTTTGATTAGAGATGAGAGCAGATTTTTTGCATCTACCCTTTTCCAAACATATTCTCTTTGAAATGCGGGCACAAAGAGTTGCTTTTCATCAATCTTTATTAATATTTGATTTATTTTCATATTACCCTATTTAGAATTACAACTAGTGCCTCTTTTATTCAACCCTTATCACTTCAACAACAGCTCTAAACAACTATTTATCTCTTTTAAACTTCTTTTCTAAATCTTCCTCTACATCCTCAGCTTTTTCTTTCAATTCTTCCATCTTGGCTTTTCCTTCATCAATACCTTGGTCAGTTCATCTCAAGAAGCCCAAGTACCTTTTTTTTGATTATCATCTCTTCATTTTTGAAACTCATTGGGATCAATTGCGCAAGTTCTTCTCGAGACTCCTTTAGTTTTTGACTTGAGATTTCAATGACTTCTTTTTTTGATCTTCCCTCTATTAAATTTAAAAAGCCTTTTAGATTATCCTCTCCAAATGATTCATTAAGAATTTTTTGTTCATTCGCATCAAATACTCCATCATCCACCATATCTGAAATAGTCAACCATAAAGCATGAGAATTTTTTGCTTCTTCAATAAGCTTTTTGGTAGGTCCATCAATGAACTTTGTTAAATCCTTTATTACACGCTCATCAAGTTTTTTCATTTTATTAGCCGAATAATTTTCAGCTCCTTGTAAGTAATAATCAGTCAGAGAAAACCAAAGTAAAGCGCGACTCCTTACTAATATAGATGGGTGAGTTGAAGTTTGATCAACAAAAGAATGGGTTTCACTAACATTCTTAAGCTGAGAAATAAATTTTGTGATGTCAAAACGCAAGTGCTTATCCCCGAGTCCCGAGACTAGTTTCATAAGAGATTTAAGGGCAACATTAATTGATTGACATGCTAACAATCCAATCCTGTCAGCTGAAATTTCCTGTGACCTAAAATGCATAAAATGCTCAAGACTATGAGCCCTGACATCAGAACTGAACATACCATGGTTCAATAAAAAATGCCCTATTTCATGACCTGCAACAAATTCAATTTCTTCTGCATTTAATATATCAATTAAACCTGACGAAAAACGAATTACGCATTGGCTTGAACTACCACAGTAAGATTCAGCTTGAATTTCTGGCATGGAATAGACAAATGCCTCAACTGAATCAGACGGCATTTGAAGTCTTTTAATTACTTTTTCTAAGCTTTTTGAAAGATGTGGAGTGACCGCCGAGCTAACCTGTAAATCACTTTGAGAGAGATGACTTTTTATTTGATCTGCGGATCCCTTATAATCAGTTGATTCATCGCTGATAATATCTTCAGAAAATCTATTTCTCTCAGCCAGTTCCCGAGCCAAGATAAAATCATCATGCATACTTCTTTCGAGCTTTGGCTATTTCATTAATCATTTTTTGTGCCGTATTTCTATCTTCACCTTCCTCTAATGAATTGAGTCTGCTATTCCACTTATTGAATTCTTTGGCAAGATGTTTAAGAATCTTGTCCTTCTCCCATTCTTTATCAATTCCTAATAATTCTTCAGCCCCAGTTTTATTACCAACAGTAGTACCTATATTAATTAACGTTTCATCTCTAAGATTTTCGATTTCCTTTAGATCAAGATTAAGTTGATCAGAAATATTATTAATTAGTTCTAACTCTGATTTATCAGCTTCGCCATCAGCCGCCATAACATCTAAGCAGAGTTGAATAGCCTCATATTTATGTCTTTTACTAGCTATTTCATTAATTTTATCAATTGTTTCAGATAAGGACAGTTCACCCGACTTTGCTTGACTATAGGCTTTTTTCAGGGAATTATTGTATACTTTCTTCAAATCGCTCCTCATTTCACCACTGTAACGATCAAGAACATTGCGTATCCAATCTTTAATGACGTATCCTTCACTTTCGTCCAAAGTTCCATCTGACAATGCGGTGGAGACAGCCAACTTGATTGCTAACGCTCTTACTTCATCACGACTTTTCGCTTCCTCTAGCCAACCCTTTCCTTCAAAATTGTAATCATATTCTTTTTTCCCCGCCCATATATATCCCAGATGTTCAGCGTCTGTGTGAAATCCCATATCTATTACTGGCATATTGTCCATATCAACAATTCGGAAGAAAAAGAGTAAATTTCTTTTGCCTCCATATGGAGGCGTTAATATTTCAGGAATTACTACACCTAGTCGAACCCACTTAATAAAACCTTCATTGTAATCCACGCTTGGACCTTCATCTAAACATTGATACGCACTAGTTTCTGATTCTTGAAAATCACTTACGGAAGAAAAAACAGGTTCCCATTCTTCATCAGTTGCATCAAATACTGAGGTTGAAAAACCAACGCGTGTTCTGGAAAAAACTGGTATTAATCCCCTTCCCTCAATTATTATAGCAAAAGGGCCCTCTTCATTTTCGCCGAGTCGGGTTTCTTGAAGACGGATTCTAAAAGAACCCATATTTGAGGAACCACTTGAAGAACCAAGATCGGAAAACCAATAAATTAAAAAAAAGATGGCAATTATTATGAGGACTTCCAAAACTATTCAACCGTGAACTTATCTATTTCACTTTCAATTTCTTCAGCTGACTTTATAGTCAAATCAATTTCCTTTTTTTTCTTAGATCCAACATCCAAGAAAGAGCAATGCATGATCTGGTTTTCATCATATGAGAATGTTACTTTAATTTCTTGGCCTTTTGGCCGCCCCGAAGGAAGCCCAAGAAAACCCTCCCATATCTTTTTTACAAACTTCGGGTTCTTCTCTCTTGAGGAGGATTCTGTTACAGTACAGTCTACTTCAGTTTGATCCTCATAAAGTGTATAGTATGATTGTTCCACTGAGCAAGGAATCTCCATATTCTTATCTAGAATAATTGAATTGCTTATTTTACTGCCACCAGTTGTCGGATCATCTAGCAAAGCAAGGGTTCCAAAATACATATTAGTTTTCTCCCCTACTTTTATTTGCTCTACCGCACTTTTTTGAATTGGCGTCAAGCTGGTTCGGTCTCCCTTATATGCAGCATAGAGTGCCGCACCCAATGCAATAGCTTCATCAATGTTAGTGGATGAATAAACCTTAGTTCCGAACATTTTCTCTATGATTTGTTTAATTATTGGCACACGTACACTTCCGCCTACAAGAAAAATTTCATTCAAATCTTCTATTGTTATATTTGCTTCTTCAATCGTTGATTCACATAGCATTTCAATTTGTGCAAGATATGAAGCAATGTTTTCTTCAAATTCGTCGCGGGTTAACGATATATTTTCCTTTAACACCCTTGAAGTAACCTTTTTTCTTTTAGATAAAGATATCTTGTCCTTTTCGGCATCATTAATTGTATAGTCTGCAAGTTCAAGGTCTTCGCCTGTTTTTTCTTTGTATTTTGATTGAACAATCTCCTGAAGAACCTTATCAAAATCATCCCCACCAAGCTTTGATACACCATTACTTGTAACAACTTCAATATCTTGTCCAGAAACTTGAATTATTGAAATATCAAAAGTTCCTCCACCAAGATCAAATACAGCATAAGTTCCATTTAATTCTTCACCGCGAAGAAATGCATAATATAAAGCTGCAGCCGTAGGTTCATTAACCATGTAGTTGACATTAAGACCAGCAGCTTTAGCAGCTTGTAAAGTAGCGTCTCTAGCATCGTTGGCGAAATTTGCTGGAATGGTTATCACAGCTTCACCCAATTCCCCGATAGCTGCTTCTGTGTCTAATCTGAGCTTTTTAAGCACAAAGCTACTAAGATCAGTTGGAGTGTAATTTCCTCCAGCAATTTCATAAATTGTTGATGTACCCATATCTCTTTTGAATCTGCCTATGGTATCTGGATCTATTTCCAATCCTCCTCTTGCTAATTCCCCAACCTCAGCTATTCCATCTTCTGTCAGCTTAACGACTGAAGGTGTCATATTGATACCATCTGAATTATGAACGATAATCGGACGCCCTGTCTTGTCGATAGTTGCAACCAATGAAAATGTGGTTCCTAAATCTATTCCAATAAAACTACCCATTCTTTTTGTTCTCCTGATATTTACCATAAACTGAAACTTTTGACTTTTTGATATATTCAAATGAATCATCAGGCAATCTCATTCTATATCCTGGTTCGATAACCTCGACAATCTTGAACTCATCATTCGGAGACTCAGGAACTATAACTTTGGGTTGATCAGCAACACCTTCAGTTTCTTGCAATACTCCTCCAACGCTTGGTTCAAAGATTTCAACATCACATTCATCCAAAGCATCATCTAAGATTTCCTTAACATCTTCTAGACTCTTTTTATTTGCCCCCTCTTCTGATAAGTACTCACTAAGCACTAAGTCAACTCTCACGAAACGTAGTAAAAAATTCTTAAAAACTTTATTGTCGTAGCCTTCTTTAAGTCTCTTAATCTCCGCATCCCGCTCATTTATTGCAGTTTGCAGCCCCAAGAAAGCACCCATTAGATCCTTAGATCTTTCTTCAGATTGATTATTTGTATACTCAATGGTTTCGTTTGATGATGCGACGATACCAGTTGATTGTGTAATTGCTTTTTTCAGCGTTGTGAACTCGCTCCAAAATTCCTCAGGAACAACTATCTGCTTATCTCCGACAACTCTTTTTCGCCACCGGTAAAGATAAAAATTCAGGAAGACCAGCAATAAAATAACAGAAGAAAGAATCAACAGTACTGGCAAATCTCTTTTACCTTTACTAATTAATGGTTTAGGTGATTGAACAACCTGAGTTGAACCAAGAGCCGGCTCTTTTTCATCTTCATTTTTTGGTTTTAACTCACTTACAGTAGGTTCCGCTTCAATTGGTGACTTCTGTTCTATCTCATCAACCTTCTTTTCACTGAGATCTTCTTCTCGGCCCTCTCTGTCTATTTCATTTAAAGTTTCAATAGGTTCACCCACAACTTGTACTTCTATAGATTTTTCTTCCTGTTGAGATTCTACTGGAGCAACAACCTCTTCTTCTTGGTTGCCACCAGGTATTATCATATTTAAGATAAATAAGAGAACCACGAGCAAACCTGCAATTATAGTGGTGGACAACTTCATTCTATCTTATTAGGTGGGAATCTTGTAGGTTCTTTTCATATCTAAAGACCAAAAAGCTTAACCCGCAAGGAAGTGTATATCATTTTACCCATTTATTTTGGTAAAGTCAATAAATTGGATCAACATCATAATTATTTGAACCTGTATCACCTGCTTTAAAACACAACCAATATATTAAAGGGATATTTCCCGCGACCGTCAAACTCCACAACCAATGCCAACCTGATTTATTTTGGTCATGCAATCTTCTAACTATTACGCTGAAAGTTGGAAAAATGAGTGCTAGGTTAACAACATTTGCCAAAACACCTGCCATCCTGTCCTTGTCTCCTCGGCAATATGACCCAATCAGTTGCTGTGTTATAATCTTTCTGTAAAAATTTTTCTTGACTTTATACCTAACAATGTGCGAAACTCCCATAATCTGGACAACGTGGGGCATAAATTCAAATAGCCGGGCGCGCGAACCTCGGAACCTCAAGCGCCAACACTTAGGCAGAAAATAATAATTTCGTCCCCACAAGGGACACAGTGGACCAACTAACAAAGGAGGAGTAAATATGAACATGCGAAAAGCAGCAACAATCACGACTGCACTGTTCTTCATGCTTACGGGAGTGATGGCCCAGACCGGGTCTATCAGCGGAACTATTACCGGTGATGGCGGCGCAGCGCTGGCTGGTGCCAACGTCACAGTAGAAGGTACAGACTTGGGTGCCGCCACGGATATTGGAGGTAATTACTCCATTTCCGACGTTTCCACGGGCACACATACGGTAACCGCTTCTTTTGTAGGTTACGAATCATCTAGCCAATCGGTGGTTGTCGGTGATGGTAACAATACAGCTAACTTTTCACTTGCTGTAAGTGCTGTGGCTGGCGCCGATGTATTTGTTACCGGCACACGAGCGGATGGTAGAACAGCAATGAAATCACCCTCCCCGATTGATGGATTTGATGGCATGACACTCCGTCGTCAGGGCAATGGTGATTTTACAGAAACGTTGAAGAACCAAGTACCGTCCTTCAATGCCACACCGCTGACAGGTGACGGAGCAGCATTCGTGCGACCCACTTCCATGCGCGGACTTCCGCCAGACAATATTCTGGTGCTTACAAATTCCAAGCGTCGCCATCGCTCAGCTCTTATTTCACATTTTGGCGCAGCTATGAATGTAGGTGCCCAAGGTGTTGATGTGGGCATGATTCCCAGTATCGCAATTAAACGTCTTGAGATTTTACGTGATGGAGCATCAGCACAATACGGTTCGGATGCTATTGCTGGCGTGATGAACTTTATCTTAAAAGACAACAACGAAGGCGTTGAAGTCGAGGTCACAAATGGCACGTGGATGACCGCCGAAAACGGCCGAGGTGGCGAAAGAGATGTTAGGGTTGCCGCTAACATTGGGTTACCACTATCCGACAATGGATTCTTAAATATTAGTGCAGAATATTCAGTTCGGCCCGAACTGTCCCGTGGCTACCAACATGCTTCCGCTTCAGATGGATATAAAGGTTGGGTGATGGGTGATGATGAAACCAATGCAGACGGTAAATACGTTGGCACACAAAATGTAGATGATTGGCAAACAGCCATGAACTGGGGCCGCCCTGAAAATAACGGTTTCCGTTCCGTTTGGAATGCCGGTTTAGACATTGGCGATGGTGTAGAAGCTTATTCCTTCGGAAACTATGCAGCCACCTATGGTGAATACAGCTTTTTCCTTCGCGCAGCTGGTAAATCGGGAGCTCTGACTGCAATTCCACTTGATCCAACAGATCCTTCTAAAGGAAACTTCTCGTGGGGTGATACATATCCTCTTGGTTTTACACCACGCCTGGAAGGTCATGGGAACGATTTTAGCTCTATTGTTGGTGTTCGTGGTGATGACCTGGCTGGCCTTGGACTAAACTATGATTTCAGTACCAGCTATGGGTCCCACTACATTCATTATCTCTTGCGCAATTCATTGAATCTCTCCTGGGGGCCCAACTCTCCCCATAATTTTGATATTGGGGATTTGCAACAGGAAGAAACAAACATTAATGCAGATTTCACCTACCCAATGGGTGATATTAACCTGGCATTCGGCACAGAATGGCGCGACGAAAAATACACAATGTATGAAGGCCAGAAAGAAGCTTGGATGGCTGGACCCTGGGCTACGACTCACCTGCTGGTTGACCCGGTGGCAACTGCAGCATTGGTGGAAGAAACCGGAAATGCCGATACAACGGTTAACTATACCGCTCCCGGCCTAGCAGCAAACGGTATGCCCGGTACAGACCCAACTGCAGCGGGCGCCTGGGCACGTCAAAACACAGCCTACTATGTAGATGTAGAATATGAACTGGGTGATCTGCTCGTTCAAGCTGCCGGCCGGTCTGAAGACTTTTCAGACTTCGGCACCACAACCAATTTTAAGGTTGCTGGACGTTATTCCTTGGGCAATTTGGCCACATTCCGTGGTGGTTATTCCACTGGTTTTCGTGCGCCAACACCTGGTCAGTCCAATTACACCGGTGTTGTGACATCCTTTGATGGTGTAACGGGGATGCAGGTGCAGGAAGGCACATTAAAACCGGATGACCCGCTTGCCATGGAAATGGGTGGCGCTGCCCTGGTTCCTGAAGATGCTGTTAATATAAGTGCTGGTTTCACCACAAGCATGATCAGCGGTTTGAATCTATCCATTGATTACTATCAAATTGATGTGACCAATAAGATCATCAAGTCGCGGTCATTGACAGTTCCGGAAGGAAGCAGTGAGTTATTTTCAGACATTGCAATCTATACAAATGCGTTAGATACTAAAACGTCCGGTATCGATGTTGTTGCTGATTATAGTCTCGGTAACACCAATATTGGCCTCGCTGTCAATTCCAATGCAACTGAAGTTGTAACCCAACGACAAGTAAATGGAGTAGACCCAGTTACTGAAGATGGTGTTGACAACATAGAAAACAACCTACCAAAACTACGTGTCACAGCGACAGTAAGTCATCGCTTTAGCGATGATCTTTCATTGATGGTCCGCATGAATCACTATGGTGAGACAATTGATGAACGTGGTTCAAGAGAAGTTGTCGACCCAACACAGCTTGTAGACATTGAGTTGAGATATCGTATGGGCGATAATTTGTCAGTTGTTTTCGGTGCTAACAATGCATTGAACACATTCCCGACACAGATAGCCACACGGATGTCCCAGGGAATGCCATACCCACGCCGTACACCAATTGGTTATAATGGTGGCATGAGCTTCCTGAAATTAGCGTATAACTTCTAATTGCGTAAGCAATTGCAGAAAAAAGGCGGTGAGATTTCTCACCGCCTTTTTTATTCTTTATCACTCACATAATAATTAATTTGACCATTGCCTGTGAATACTGATGAAAAAACAATGATTGGTGTAGTTGGTGGCATGGGGCCATATGCTGGAATTGATCTCGTAAAAAAAATATTCGATCAAACAAAGGTAAAATGCGATCAAGACCATTTACCGGTATCCTTAGTATCAGTGCCCCATAAAATTTCAGACAGAACCGATTTTTTGTCAGGTAAATCCAGTGTTAATCCAGCCGTGGCCATAGCATCTGCTATTTGTACGTTATTTGAACAGGGAGCAACCGTTATGGGCATACCCTGTAATACTGCTCATGCAGAACCAATATTCAATGAAATTGTTAATAGAATTCCAAAAGAAATAAGGCTAATCCACATGATTAATGAGGTGAGCGATTATATTGTGAAGCGATATGCTCCAACTGGTACTGTGGGTGTTTTGTCCACAACAGGAACGCTCATGTCACATGTATATCCGAATTGTTTATCGCGATATGGTTTAGTAGGAATTCAAGTTTCAGAAGAAATTCAAATACGCCACATTAATACTGCTGTTTACGACCCAAACTACGGAATAAAGGCACGATCCAATCCTGTGAAAGCGCAAGCAAAAAAGGATTTATACATAGGAGTAGAATATTTGACGGGAAAAGGTGTAGAAGTAATAATTTTAGGGTGCACCGAAATTCCGCTGGCACTAACAGACGAAGAAGTCCAGGGTGTACCACTAATTGATGCAACAAAGGTTCTTGCCCGTGCTTTAATTTTGGCGTCTTCCCCGGAAAATTTGTTAGAATAATGTAACTATCAATTTCTTGCAAAAATTGATTTAATTTGTTTGCTTGACTAGCAGTTCCTTATAGCGCGCTAATTGTTCAAACGCTAATTTTTTGGTATCTGACAGCTTAAATGATTTACAATCAAAGCCCAATGTTTCCTTCATGATCTTGTAGGTATAATCTGCAAATATGACCGTCCCGTCATCTTTGATTTTCTCGATGGAATCCAGTCGACCTGATTCCTCATTCATTTTAATTGCTTCTTCAAGGGAAATTTCTGGTGGAAGCACAACTTCGGCTCCCTTTGCGCTTAATCGTACCGGGTAGCCACCTGGTAGGCCACTCGGGCCAGGTGAATGTGTCCGTAACCCTTGGTCCAAAACCATCGCGTTCAAGTTTTTCAGTGCAGACGAAGCAGATACGGTAGTGAAAGCAATTCCAGGAGGATATAGCTTAACGGCCTCATACATTAGTTGGTCCGTATTGAATCGCTTGGTAACGTCATGGCCATTAATCATGATTTTTAGAAAATAGGGTGCCCCAGATCTGTAACCAGCTTCACGTGGATATACCCAATGTTGATGATGACAAACCAAATAGATTTCAATATTGTACCTAAGCACACCTGTTTTTTGGGTAATATGGGTTGCGATGGCGGGGGCGATTAAATCAACATTGCCAATACCAATAGTCGGTGCCAATCCGACCTTTCCCATCACTGGATTTGTCAAACAGGACAGAGAAGAATTTATATAATAAGGAGACAACCCAGAGCTTTTTATTGCTTGAGCAAGATTCATTCCTAAGATCAATTGACAGGGCAACCAAGCTCCCAATCCTGCCGAACTGATTTTGATATACAAATCTTCAGGAAGCTGCCGAATCAAGTGCCACGTGTGTAAAACGGCACAATTGATAACGGCAATCGGTCGTTCTATTTGAATCAACTCAGTTGTTTTTTCAATATTGAAAAGATCGATTTTTTTCGGACGAAATTTCGGATGTTTACCATGATGAGTAGCCCCTATTTCAGCGTTATTACACGCCCAGCGAGCCCTATCTTCATCAATATCGCCGACAATCCATTCAAATCTGCTGTCTTCTCGGGAAGCAAATTCCAAGATATGTTTTCCAACGTCACCAACACCCACTAATAGTATCGTTTCCATTATATATTCCTTATTTAGCTCAAAATTTTTCTTGGAGCAATGATAACACTATTATTTGTCACCATTAATTACTTTATTTTTTAAATTGTAACAGCGGCATCAAATTCCCCGGCTAATTTTATCGATAAAATTGATAATGAAAATAACCCCAATTATTTTTCAAACTAAAAAGAAAAGATAGCAAATAATTTGGTTACATCGACCATTCAAGATATAAGGGCTAGAAATATATTTGATGGTTGTGCACGACCATCGCTGGAAGTTGTTGTTAAAACGGAGACATCCAGCGTATCTGCGGCACCATCCTATTCTAATCCAAGGAGTTCGGGGAAATACGAAATTACTCACTTCCCAAGAGGTGGAGTTCAGGGCAGCATTGACCTGATTAATTCAATCATTAGGGATCGTCTTCTCGGTATGGATGTAACTGCTCAGCAGGAAATCGATGACCTACTATTTGAAATTGACGGTAGCGACCACTTTGAAAACATTGGAGGCAATACAGCAGAAGCGACCTCTATGGCAATTTCAAAAGCTGCTGCCGCAAGCCTCAACACTCCTTTGTATCGCTATACCAGCAGGGAAAAATCTATTGGGGTTCCTCACCAGATGCCCAATATAATTGGGGGAGGAGCCACCATGGGAGACGAAGGTTGGAAAGGACGAACACCGGATATTCAGGACCACATTATTTTACCAGTTGGTTGTCAATCAACATATGAGGAAATGGAGAGAGTGTGCGAGGTGTTTCATCGAGTGGGATTACATTTGCAAGACGCTGATCCACTGTATACGGGAGGTCGTGATGAAGAATATTGTTGGCTACCTGGATTAGATGACATCACATGTCTTGACATTCTTAAACAAAGCTGTGAAGAAGTGGCCAAATCCCGAGACATATCATTTCGTTTGGGGCTGGATGTAGGTGCAACCGATCTATGGGACGAGGAAGCTCAAGCTTATATTTATACGCGTGAAGGAATAAAACGAACTCGTGACGAGCATGCCCGCTACTTAGCGGATCTGGTAGATCGTTTCGACATCTTTTATATGGAGGATTCTTTCTTTGAGGATCATATTGAACATTATATGGAACAGATGCAACAGTATGGAAACCGCGTATTAGTATCAGGTGATGACCTTTTGTCTGGCAATATACATCGCCTGGAAGATATGGCGGGTAAAAGGGCAATTAACTCAGCAGTAATAAAACTAAACATGGCCGGCACAGTCACCAGAACGAAGCGATTCGTAGATATGTGCCAGGCCAACGGCTTCACTACAATTGGATCCTGCAGAACCTATGATAGCCCTGATGACACACTGGCGGATTTAATTGTTGGCTGGGGTTGTAATGCATACAAAAGCGGTTCTCCCGCTGGGGGCGAGCATACAGCAAAATATAATCGGTATATCCGAATCGACGAAGAGTTGGGAATGGATCCCTCCTTTTCGGATTTTAAAAAGATAAAACCCTGATGGATTATATAATAGCTTGAAAGAAATTATCTACCTAAACCAGTCTCATCTTGAATCTCTGAACTTAAGCATGTCTAGTTTAATTGATGTTCTCGAAGACGTATTTCTTTACAAGGCTAAAGGGGGCACCATAATGCCCCCAAAAATCTTTTTTCATCTGGAAAAAGATCGTTTTTATAGTGCAATGGCAAGTTGTTGTCCACCATTGGGTTTTGCAGGTAGTAAATGGCAAAGCGGTTACCCAGACAATCCATCACGAGGTCTTCCCTATATTCAAGGGTTATATGTGCTGAATGAGAACAAAACTGGACAGATGGTCGCCATAATGGACGCTAAATGGATCACAGGTCAACGAACCGCTGCTGCCTCTGCCCTAGTAGCCCGATATCAAGCTCGTAAAGGCTCTGAAGTTTTGGGCTTGCTTGGATGTGGTTTACAAGGTCGTGCGCACATGAAGGCAATGGCTGAGGAAGTGACCAGTTTGAAGCGTTGTCGAGTTTTTGATATTGTACCCGAGCGGCAAACAGCGTTTATAAAAGAAACAGATGGCCACTTTAATGGGATTCAGGTTGTAGGTGCCAATGATGCTGAATCTGTTGTTCGAGATGCTGATATTGTAATTCCTGGTGGTTCTATCCAAGTTCAACGCAATGCAACCATCGTTTCCGATTGGATTAAACCCGGAGCGTTAATTATAACCATCGATTATGATTCTTATGTAACTGATGAGTGTATCGCGGCCATGGACATCGTATTAACCGACGATCATGAACAGCTAAAAGATGCCCGCAAAAAAGAAGGTAAGTTTCTTGGAGTAAAACGAATCGATGCCGAAATTGCTGAAATGCTTTGGCACAGTAAGGGGAGCCGGGAAAACGATAAGCAACGAATTTTGGTGTTCAATCTAGGCGTTGCCTTGGAAGATGTTGCAACTGCAGTAAAAATATTCAAACGGGCCACCGAAAAAGGAATAGGAATTAAACTCACACCATAGGAATGCAACTAAAAAGATTATAATAATGGTAGCCCGATAAATTGTTAGAGAAATATGGTTAACCGCACAAAATCTGCACTCAGCCACCTAGAGTGTACAAGCTGCAGTAAGAGCTTCCCTAAAGAACAATTATTGAACCTTTGTACTGTTTGTAGTCTTCCCCTCTTTGCTAGATATGATATTGAAAGAGCACGACCAATAATACAGAAAGATCAATTGTTATATCGTGAGTCAACCATGTGGCGATATCGAGAAATGATGCCAGTAGAGCACGAAGAAAATATCGTCACCCTGGGAGAAGGGTGGACACCACTTATAGCAGCCAAACGTTTGGGGAAATTGCTCGGATTTTCCAGTCTTTACCTTAAAGATGAATCCCTTAATCCGACCGGTTCATTCAAAGCCAGGGGGATGAGTACTGCTATCTCGCAAGCAAAAGAGAAGGGAGTAAAAAAAATTGTAATTCCAACGGCAGGAAATGCCGGCGGCGCTGCAGCCGCTTATACGGCAAAAGCTGGCCAAGAAGCCTATGTTTTTATGCCAAAAGATACGCCGAGTGCTTTTCAAGTGGAGTGTGAACAATATGGAGCAATCGTAGAAAAAATTGATGGTTTAATCAGCGACTGTGGGAAAGTTGTTTCAGAACGCAAAGAACAGGAGGGGTGGTTTGATATTTCTACATTGAAAGAGCCATATCGTGTTGAAGGGAAAAAAACAATGGGTTATGAGCTGGCTGAACAACTGAACTGGCAATTGCCTGATGTGATTATATATCCCACAGGCGGCGGCACAGGAATTATTGGTATGTGGAAAGCCTTTCAAGAAATGGAGGAGTTAGGCTGGATTGATTCAAAGCGTCCAAGAATGATTTCAGTTCAAACTGAAGGGTGTTCGCCCATTGTTTGTGCATTTAATGATGGGCTGGACAAGGCACTTCCTTTTGATAA
>Ga0187833_10004316_pt1 | contig 13947 bp, 24 predicted proteins | sample ETNtaG_37_FD_167968 | JGI IMG/M metagenome (GOLD analysis project Ga0187833, IMG submission 167968) | Marine microbial and viral communities from oxygen minimum zone, Eastern Pacific Ocean - ETNP2014_SV_400_PacBio MetaG (Illumina Assembly) | ecosystem: Environmental > Aquatic > Marine > Hypoxic... | reverse complement strand
AAACTATTGTAAGCATATTTGTCAACCCAGCTCAGTTTAATAATAAAGATGACTTCAAAAAATATCCCCGAAATTTAAATCGTGATATTAATATTTTAAAAAAACTTGAAGTTAACTTTTTATTTTTACCTAAATTAGATGAAATTTATAAAAAAAAAAGAAATAAAAAAATTAAATTAAATAAAAATGAAAATATTTTATGTGCTTTTTATAGAAAAGGACACTTTGAAGGCGTTCTTGATATTATGGATCGATTATTAAATATTGTTAAAGCAAAATATGTTTTTATGGGAGAAAAAGATTATCAACAATTATTCTTAATTAAAAAAAAATTTAAAAATAAATACAATAGTAAAATTATAAGCTGTCCCACTATTAGAGAGAGAAATAAACTGGCTTTATCTTCAAGAAATTTCTTACTAAGCAATAAAAATTATATTAAAGCAGGATTGATTGCAAAATATTTACTTAAATTTAAATATTTATATAAGCGAAAGTATAATAAAAATCAAATTAATTTAAATAAAACTATAAAAGAACTTGAAAATAAATATAAAATAAAAATTGAATACTTGGAATTTCGAAATCTAAAAGATCTTAAACTTGCTGATTTTAAGAAAAAATTTAGATTATTTTTAGCTTACTATATTAATAATGTAAGACTCATAGATAATTTTTAATTAAAGAAAATACGCACCTACTCCCAAAAAGGAAACGAACCCTATGACATCAGTTATAGTTGTTACAAATACACTTGAAGAAATTGCAGGATCGACATTCATTTTTTTTAATGTTACTGGGACAAGTATTCCAAATAAACCGGCCACTACCATTGTTAATATCATTGAAATAGAAATTATCATGGATAATTGAAAATCATTAAACCAAATTTGAACAATTAAAGAACTTATTATTGCGAATATAATTCCATTTAAAATACCAATATTAAATTCTTTTAGGATGTTTATTGCAAAATTATTTTTTGTTAAATCTCTGGTTGCTAAAGATCTAACAGTTACAGCTAAAGTTTGCATTCCTGCATTTCCACCCATTGAAGCAACAATCGGCATTAAAAAAGCTAAAACTACCATTTGTTGAATTGTTGCTCCAAATAAACTTATGCAATAAGTAGCAATAAAAGCTGTGAATAAATTTAATAACAACCAATTAAATCTTCTTTTTGTTTTTGTAATAACTCCATCTGTAATTTCTTCATCACCAACCCCTGCTAATCTTAATGTATCTTCTTCAGTTTCCTCTTTTAAAACCGTTAAAACATCATCGTAAGTAATCATTCCTACTAACTTATTGTTCTTATCAATCACACACGCAGAACTTAAATTATAATTTTCAAATAAATTTCCAACTTCTTCTTTATCCATATCTACCGGGATAAGAAGTTGAGATTCCGACATGATAGAAATCATTTTTGAATCTCTGGGTGTTCTCAAAACCTTTGAGGAAGGAACGGTACCAATTGGTTTAAATTCTTCATCAACGATAAAAATTTCTAAAAACTCCTCAGGTAATTCTTTGTTTTCTCGAAGATAGTCAATTGTTTGTCCTACAGACCAATTGCTAGGAATTGCAGTAAATTCACGCTGCATAATTCTAGCCGCACTATCTTCTGGATAACTTAAACTTTCCAATAAAGCAAAACGATCTTTTGGGGGTAATGAACTTAAAATTATATTTTTATCTTTTTCTTCAACGTTTTCTAATATCTTAATAGCATCATCGGACTCTAAATTTTTTAAAATTGTAACTATTGAGTCTGAAGATAAATATGTGATTATTTCTGATTGAACAGATTCATTGAGTTCTACAAATACTTCAGGATCAATTTTGAAATTATTAAGCTTAATTAAATTTTCTCTATCATTTTGATTTAAATTTTCAATAATATCTGCAGCATCTGCAGGGTGCATTTCTTTGAAAGAATTGGTTATAAATTGAGCATCATTATTAGAAATTTTGTCAGTAACAACTTTTATGAATTCTTTATTAAATTCAAAATTAACTTTTTTATCTTTAATTTTTTTTACTAAAGTCATAAATTTACCTATAATTTAGTTGGCACTATTAATATAAAATAATAATAATACAATTTTTAAATGCATATAGAGATTAAAAAGTCAATAAAACCAATAAAATATAATTTAGCTATTAAAGAACTAGAAGATAGATTGGAAATGATAAATGATAAAAAATCTGATGAACTTGTTTGGATATTAGAACATGAAGAAATCTATACTGGAGGAACGAGTTACAAAGAAAATGAAATATTAGATAGATCTATTAATTTAATTAAAACTAACAGAGGTGGAAAGATTACATATCACGGTCCAGGACAGATCATTTGTTACTTTGTAATAAATTTACAAAAAAGAAAAATAAATATTAGAAAATTTTTATCAATAATCGAAAAAACAATAATTGATACTTTGAGTGAATTTAAAATAGATTCATTTGCTGATAAACAAAATATTGGCATTTGGCATCAAAACAAAAAAGAAATTAAAAAAATTGCAGCCATTGGTATTAAAGTTCGCAAGTGGATTGCTTATCATGGTTTCGCAATTAATGTGAAGAATGATTTAAAAAAATACAATAAGATTATACCTTGTGGTATAAGAGATAAGGGTGTTACAAATTTGGTTAAAATTAAAAAACAAAATTATGATTCATTAAATAATAAAATTGTTAATAATTTTATTTCAAATTTGAAAATGTAAGTCTTTTTGTTTTTAACAATTTTTTAAAATAATCAGGCAACAAAGCTTTGTAAGTATATTTTTTCTTGTTAATCATAAATTTAATTTGGTATGAATGTAACATTAATTTTTTATTTATAGCTGCTTTAGAAATATTAGAATTGTATTTTTGATCTCCATAAATTGAATGGCCTATTAAAAATAATTGTTTTCTTAATTGATGTTTTCTGCCTGTTATAGGTTTTAATTGTAGCAAACTACAAATCGAATTTTTATCCAAAACCTTAAAAACGGTTTCAGCTTTTTCTGTTATCTTTTTTTCTCCCTCATATCTAATTAAATCATTTTTCCAAACACCTTTGTTAATTGATAATTCGCCATGACAAATTGCAATGTATGTTTTGTATACTTTTCTTAATCGAAATAATGACGTTAATAACTGTGCTGATTCTCTATGTTTGGCAATTATAAAAACTCCTGATGTTTCTTTATCTAGTCTATGAACGGTATATGGTTTTATATTATTAAAAATTTTACTTTTTGAAAAAATATCAATTAAGTTTTTTTTTGATTTAGTACCACCTTGTACTGAAATGCCAGCGTTTTTATTTATTGCTACAAAATCTTCATTATTATCGATAATTAATTTCTCATTTTCTTTAATAATTTCATTTGATGGATTATATTTTATTTTTTTTTGTATTTTTTTTACTTCATAATTAAAATCAAAAAAATAGATAATATCATTAATTTTAACTTTTATTGAACTTTTAATTTTTTTTTTATTTAGTTTTATCTTTCCATTTCTAAGATTTTTTTCAATCAAACTTTGTGGAATTTTACCAAAAATATTTCTTATACATCGGTCAATACGCATATTGTTATACGTTTTGTCAACGTTGTATGTTTTTTTCATTAAAAAATTATTAAAATTTTAAGCGGATGCTAATTTAGGTTCTTCTTGTTTTGTTTCTTTTTTTTGAACTTTTTTCTTTTTATCAACTCTTTTTGCTTCAACATCTCTATCAACAAATTCTATAACTGCCAATGGAGCATTATCACCATATCTAAAACCAGCTTTTATAATTCTAGTATATCCGCCCTTTCTATTTTCATATCTTTTAGATAAAGTTTTTTTTACTTTATTAGCTGATTTAGTATCTTGAAGTTTTGAAAATATCATTTTTGTATTCTGCAAAGTATCCTTTTTGCCAAGAGTAATTATTTTTTCTGCTTGAGGTCTTAGAACTTTTGCTTTTGGTAAGGTTGTAGATATCTGCTCATACTTAATTAATGAATTAAGCATATTTTTTATGAGCGCTTTTCTATGCTCTGAAGTTCTATTAAGTTTTTTATAACCAAATTTATGGCGCATTAAATTGTTTCCTCAAGCTTTTTAGATAGTTCAGCAATATTATCTGGTGGCCAGTTAGGAATTTCCATGCCTAAATAAAGAGACATGCCATTTAGTACTTCTTTAATTTCGTTCAATGATTTTCTTCCAAAGTTAGGAGTTCTAAGCATTTCGCCTTCTGATTTTTGAACCAAATCTCCAATATAAGTAATATTATCATTTTTTAGACAGTTCATGGATCTAACTGAAAGTTCCAGCTCATCAACTTTTCTAAGTAGATTTTTATTAAATTCAGGTTCTTTTGATTGTTCTATAACAATTGTTTCTTGTGGTTCATCAAAATTTACAAACATGCCCAATTGGTCTTGGAATATTCTTGCTGAATAAGCAACGGCATCTTCTGCAGAAATTGATCCGTTTGTTACGACTTCCATTGTTAATTTATCATAATCTAAAGCTTTTCCCTCTCTAGCAGTACTTACTGAGTAGGATACTTTTTTTACAGGACTAAATAATGAATCTATTGGAATTAATCCTAGAGGTGGTTCTTCTGGCTTATTCATATCTGCTGATACATATCCTTTACCAGTACCAACTGTCATTTCCATATGAAAATTTGTATTTTCATCTAAATTACAAATAATTAAATCAGGATTTAATATTTCAATATCTGCTACAGAATCAATATTGGAAGCTTTAATTTCTCCCGGGCCTTTGGCGTCTATAACCAATTTCTTACTATTTTCGGAGCTACTTTTTAAAGCTAAAGATTTAATGTTTAAAACAATATCAGTAACGTCCTCACTAACTCCTTTAATTGAAGTAAATTCATGAAGCACCCCGTCTATCTGAATCGCTGTAACGGCAGTACCTCTTATTGAAGAAAGTAGAATTCTTCTAAGAGCATTGCCTAAAGTTAAGCCATATCCTTTTTCAAGAGGTTCCGCGACTATTTTTGCGTAAGACTTGTCTTCACTTAATTGAACATCTAATTTTGTAGGTTTGATAAGTTTTTTCCAATTTTTTGAGTTTACTTCAACTGTTTCCATTTATACTCTCCTTTTTTTTGGTGGCCTTGTACCATTATGCGGCATAGGTGTTGTGTCTTTAATTGATAGGATTTTAAATCCTCTAGCCTGAAGCGCTCTTAAAGCAGTTTCTCTTCCTGATCCTGGACCTTTGACTTCAACAGATAAAACTTTCATACCAACTTCGAGAGCTTTAGAAGCGGCTGAATCTGCAGCTATTTGCGCAGCATATGGTGTGGATTTTCTAGATCCTTTAAAACCTTTTTGACCAGCTGAAGCCCACGATACAACGTTGCCATTTGTATCAGCAATAGTTACAATTGTATTATTAAATGTAGATTGCACGTAAGCAATACCATTTTGTATTATTTTTTTACTTTTTTTCTTTTTTGTGTAAGAACTTTTTTTTAATTTTTGTTGTGATTCTTTATTCTGATCTTTGCTTTCAGTATTTTCTTTTTTCATTTATTATTTTTTAAGTGGAGTTAGTTTTTTTCCAGCAATCGCTATTGCTTTGCCTTTTCTTGTTCTGGCATTGCATCTTGTTCTTTGACCTCTTACTGGAAGTTTTTTTCTATGTCTAGATCCTCTATAAGTTGCTAAATCAATTAGTCTTTTAATGCTTAATGAATTTTCTCTTCTTAAATCACCTTCAACTGTAAATTTTTCATCAATATATTCTCTAATTTTTAGAATTTGATCATCAGAAAGTTCGTTAACTTTTGTAGACTTAGGTATTTCTAAAGTCTTACAAATCTCGTTGGAAAATTTATTACCAATGCCATAAATATAAGTCAGACCTACCTGCACCAGCTTATTTTGAGGAATATTTACACCTGCTATACGAGCCATAATATTGTGATAAAATTTAGCCTTTTATATAAGAAGTTCTTTTAAAGTCAATGTATTATACTGTAAGAATTTGCTCTATTTTGCTTGAAATTTCTTCAATTTTTTCGTTTCCATCTATTTCGTAAAAATAACTTCTTGAAGAATAAAAATCTAAAACAGGTTTTGTTTTATTCATATATTCATCATATCTAGTTATTATAGATTCTTTATTATCATCTTTTCTTTTTAATAAGTATTTTTTTTCACATGCATGTTTTTCAATTTGTTTTTTATCTTTAAATTCGTTAAAGGTTCTATTGCATTTTTCACATGTAATTCTTCCTAATATTCTTTTCTGTATGATATCTCTAGATATCTTCAAATATAATATAAAATTTATAGTTTGATTATCAGATTTGAGTATTATTTCTAAATTTTCAGCTTGATTGATATTTCTGGGATATCCATCAAATATAATTCTATTTCTGTAGTTGGTATTAATTGCAATTTTTTTAATTAAACTATTAACAATATCATCTGTAACAAAATCACCTTTGGAAATAATATGTTCTATTTTTTTCCCTGTTTTGCTTTTATTATTAATTTCATTTCTTAATAGATCTCCTGTTGAAATTTGATAAAGATTAAATTTATTAACTATGATATGAGCTTGTGTGCCTTTACCAGCTCCAGGGGATCCAAAAATTACAATATTCAATAGTTATCTTCCAAATTTTGTTTTTTTAATCAATTGTTCGTATTGTGAACTCATTAATCTTGTTTGAACTTGAGTAACAGTATCAATTGCTACTACAACAACTATCAATATTGATGTTCCTCCCAAATAAAAAGGAATAGGATAATTTGCAATTAAAAATTCGGGCATTAAACAAACAAGTGTTAAATATAAAGCTCCTATGGTAGTTAATCTTGTAAGAATTATGTCTATGTATAATGCCGTACTCTCACCAGGTCTGATTCCTGGAATAAAACCACCATATTTTCTTAAATTTTCAGCTGTTTCATTTGGGTTAAATGTTATTGAAGTATAAAAGAAGGTAAAAAATATAATTCCTGATGCATATAAAATCATATAAAGAGGTTGTCCTTGTGAAAAATAGGATGTTATATTTAAAAAAGTTTCGTTTTGAGAAATACTAAAATTTGAAAAAGTTACAGGAAGTAAAAGTAATGCAGAAGCAAAAATTGCCGGTATTACTCCAGCTGAATTAATTTTTAGAGGTAAGTGAGAAGAGTCTCCACCATAAATTTTGTTACCCATTTGTCTTTTTGGGTAATTTATTAATATTTTTCGCAATGCTCTTTCCATGAATACTATAAAAAAAATTGTTAAAACTAATATAATAAATATAGCAATTATCATTAAAGTTGATATTGCGCCGGTACGACCTAATTCAAATGTTGTAACTAAAGCTCTAGGAATTTCAGCAACAATACCTGAAAATATGATTAGCGAAATACCATTTCCTATACCTCTTTGAGTAATTTGTTCTCCCAGCCACATCAAAAATATTGTTCCTGCCACAATAGTTGTGCAAGTAGAAATTTTAAAAAATATTCCTGGATTAATTACTAAATTTGCTGAAGATTCTAGTCCAACAGATAATCCATAACCTTGTATGGTTGCTAATAAGACTGTTCCATATCTAGTGATTTGTGTAATTTTTTGTCTTCCCATTTCTCCTTGTGCTTTTAAATTTTTAAAATAATCAGATGTACCGGTTAATAACTGAATAATAATTGAAGAAGATATATATGGCATTATACCCAAGGCAAATATTGCCATTCTACTAACTGCACCACCTGCAAAAACATTAAACATTCCTAGTAAACCTTTTTGGTTGCTTTGCATCATTATCTGAAGTTGCTCTGGATCAATGCCGGGTAATGGAATAAATGTTCCTAATCTATAAATTGCAAGTATAAAAACAGTAAATAAAATTCTATTTCTTAAATCATTTGTTTGTGATGACTCACTCATTTCTATTTAAGATTTTTAAGTGTTAGTTTTCCACCTACTTTTTCTATTTTTTTTTTTGCAGAATTTGAAGCATAATCTGCTTCTATATTTAATTTAACTGTAATATTTCCGTTTCCTAAAATTTTAAATTTTGAAAAAGATTTTTTTAATATTTTTACTTTTTTTAAGTTCGTAAGGTTTAAAATATTTTCAGTTTTAATTCTTTTTTTATCAACTAAATTTTGAAGGTTTTGTAGGTTTATTATTGCAATTTTATCTTTTACTATTGGATTAAATCCTCTTTTAGGAAGTCTTCTATACAACGGCATTTGACCTCCTTCAAAGCTTTTTATCGCAACACCTGATCTAGATTTTTGTCCCTTGGCACCTCTTCCTGATGTCTTTCCTTTGCCTGATCCAATTCCTCTTCCTACTCTAATCTTTTTTATTTTAATTGAATGTGTGGTATTTAAAGATGTCATTATCCTCTTTTTTCAACTATTTCAGAAATTTTTTTATTTCTTAAAATTGAAATATTTTTTGGTGAATTTTGCTTTGATAATGCTTTTATGCAGGCTCTGATTACATTATGAGGGTTGGCTGTACCTAGGGACTTTGCTACAATATCTTTTATACCTAAAACCTCACAAACAGCTCTAATTGGCCCACCTGCAATTATACCTGTTCCTTTTGGTGCTGTTCTCAACTTAATTTTACCAGCACCATCTTTTCCATATATGTCATGATGGATAGTTCTGCCTTCTCTTAGGGGAATTTGTATCAATTTTCTTTTTGCAAGATCGTTAGCCTTTCTAATTGCATCAGGAACCTGTTTTGCTTTTGCATGAGCAATACCTATTTTTCCATTTTGATTACCAACTACTACTAATGCTGAAAATCCAAATCTTCTTCCACCTTTCACTACTTTGGTTATTCTATTTATATGAACTAATTTTTCTAAAAATTCTGTTTTATTTTCCATTGTTTAAAAATCCATTCCATTTTTTCTTAAAGTATCAGCCAATATCTTTATACGACCATGATAATTGTAAATACCTCTATCAAAATATATTTTAGTTATTTTTTTTTCTTGTGCTTTTTTTGCTAACATTTCAGCTACAATTGTTGATTGTTCAGTTTTTGTTTTTTTTTGTGACCTTATTTTCCTATCTAAGGATGATGCAGAAATTAAAGTTATTTTTTTAACATCATCAATGATTTGAACTGTTATATTTTTAGAAGATCTTGAAACACTTAATCTATATCTATCGTGTCTAGAAACATTTTTTAGTTTGTTTCTAACTCTAAATTTTCTTCTATCTGTTTTTGTCAATTTCATTATTTCTTTTTACCTACTTTTCTTATTATGTATTGTCCTTGTTCTTTGATTCCTTTACCCTTGTATGGTTCTGGTGGTCTAAAACTTTTAATTTGAGATACAACCATTCCAACTTGTTGTTTATCAGAGCCTGCAACTTTAATTATTGTTTGTTTCTCAACCGTTATTTTAATTTTCTCTGGAATATCATAGTTGATGTCATGACTAAATCCTAACTGTAAATTAAGTTGTTTACCTTTCAATGAAGCTCTGAATCCCACTCCTGTAAGCTCTAGAATCTTTTCATATCCTATGCTAGTTCCTATAATTGCATTATTTATTAAACTCCTATTCATGCCCCATAATCTTTTAGAATTTTGATTAATTTTTTTTGGTTTAATAGATACTTCTTTTCCATCACTAATATCTAAATCAAACATATCTAAATCAATACCTAGAGTTTTTTTCCCCAAAGGACCTTCTATTTTAATATTGTTGTCGATTAATATAACTTTTACTTTTTCTGGAATAGGAATATTAATTTTACCAATTTTAGACATTAAAATACCTTGCAAATTATTTCGCCACCAATTTTTTGCTTTCTTGCATCAACATCTGTCATAACTCCTTTTGGAGTTGATACTATTGCTATACCAAGTCCGTTATTAATTTTTGGTAAACTTTCTGCACTAGAAAAAATTCTTCTTCCAGGTTTTGATATTCTTTCTATATTGCTTATAACTGGATTGCCCAAATTATATTTTAAATTAATTTCTAAATTTGGTTTTTTTTCATCGTTATCTACTTTAAAATCAATAATGTAGCCTTCACTTTTTAAAACTTCTATAATTTTTACTTTAAATTTAGAAGATGGAAGTTGAACTTTTTTATGATTTCTGACCTGAGAATTTTTAATTCTGGCCAACATATCTCCTATTGGATCACTTAAACTCATATATTCCTTTCTACCAACTTGATTTTATCATTCCTGGTATTTTGCCTTCCAACCCCAACTGTCTTAGTGCAATTCTTGATATTTTTAATTTTCTATAGACTCCATGAGGTCTACCTGTAATTTGACATCTATTCATAATTCTATTCATCGCAGAATTTCTAGGTAATTTTGATAATTTTTGTTGAGCTTTAAATCTTTCTTCTAAAGATAGTTTTTTATCCATAATTATTTTTTTTAATTTTTTTCTTTTTTTAAAATATTTATTTGAAAGTTTAATTCTTTTATTATTTTTATTAATTGCACTTAGTTTAGCCATTAATTGCTCCTTTTTTCTATAAATGGGAAATTTAATTTTTTTAATAATTCAAAACTATGTTCTTTACTTTTTGACTTAATTACAATTGTTATGTCTAATCCTCTTATTTTATCTACTCCATCAAAGTTAACTTCTGGAAATACAATTTGCTCTTTAATACCAAAAGTATAATTGCCAAACCTATCAAAGCCATTTGGGTTAAGTCCTCTAAAATCTTTTATTCTAGGAAGAGCTATATTTACAAGTCTATCAATAAATTCGTACATTTTATTTTTTCTTAAAGTTACTTTAAGTCCAGCATTTGTGTTTTTTCTTGTTTTAAAATTAGAAATAGATTTTTTGAACTTGCTAACTACAGGTTTTTGTCCAGTTATATTTGCTAAATCTTCTTCACATGATTTGATTATTTTAGAGTCATTGCCATCTAAACCAAGACCCATATTTAGTACAACTTTATATATTTGTGGTCCCATATAATGATTTCTATATCCAAATTTTTCTTTTAAACTTGGTTGTATCTCTTTAGTTATTAATTCTTTTAATCTTGGTTGCATTATTTTTTTGTCTCATTTTTATTATTTGATTTTGTATCCATTATTACAAGATTTGAAATGTGGATGAAATTTTCCTTAGATACAATTCCACCTTTTTTTTCCTTGGTTGTTTTCACATGTTTTTTTACCATATTGATTCCTTTAACTTTTGCTTTGTTATTTTGTCTATCAATCTGTATTACTTCACCATCTTTATTTTTATCTTTTCCTGTAAGTATTTTTACTTTTATTCCTTTTTTGATCATCAAATAACCTCTGGTGCTAAAGATATAATTTTCATTTGTCCTCTACTTCTTAATTCTCTTGTAACAGGACCAAATATTCTTGTTCCAATAGGTTCACCTTTTTCATCAGTTAAGACAGCTGCATTATTATCAAATCTAACTTTCGATCCATCTTTTCTATGAATTCCTTTACTAACTCGTACAACTACTGCTTTATGAACGGAACCTTTTTTGACTTTTCCTTTGGGTATAGCTTCTTTTACTGCAACAACTATGGTGTCTCCAATGCTAGCATATCTTCTTTTGGAACCACCAAGAACCTTTATGCACTCAATTTTTTTTGCACCTGTATTATCTGCTACGAATAATTCTGTTTGAACTTGTATCATTTAGAGTCTCCAATAACTTCAAATTTTTTTGATTTTGAATATGGTTTGCACTCTCTGATTAAAACTTTATCTCCATTTTTGTATTTATTTTTCTCATCATGCGCATTATATTTTTTTTTTTTTTTAATTACTTTTTTTAATACAGGATGCTGATACTTTTTTTTTTCAACAACAGTTATAGTTTTATTAGGTTTATCACTTACTACTATTCCATTCAAAAATTTTTTAGGCATATTTTTTTCCAATCAAATTTTTTAATCTTGCTATATTTTTTTTAGTTTCATTTATCATAGCTGGATTTTTAATTTGTCCATTAATCTTTTGAAATCTAAAATTGAATAAATCTTTTTTTAATTTTTCTAAATCTTTTAATACATTTTCCTTTGTCATATTTTTTATGTCTTTTTTTTTTATCATTATAATCTTTTTATAATTTTACATTTTATTGGTAATTTTGCGGATGCTTTATATAGAGCTTCTCTTGCAATTTGTTCTGATACACCATCAACCTCAAATAAAATCCTTCCCGGTTTAACTCTACATGCCCAAAATTCTGGTGAACCTTTGCCCTTACCCATTCTTACTTCAACTGGTTTTTTTGAAACTGGTATATTTGGAAACATTCTTGTCCAAACTCTACCTTGTCTTTTCATATGTCTAGTTAGAGCAACTCTGGCAGCTTCAATTTGTTTAGAAATAACTCTTTCTGGTTGAGCGGCTTTCAAGCCGTACGCACCATAATTCATATTATTACATCTTGAAGCATTTCCATGAATTCTACCTTTGTGTGCTTTTCTAAATTTTGTTCTAGTTGGTTGAAGCATGATTATTTTTTATTTCTTTCTTGGTTAAATTCTTTTGTAAAAATCTCTCCTTTATAAATCCACACTTTAATACCGATAATTCCATATGTCGTTAAAGCTTCTGCTTCTGCATAGTCAATATCTGCTCTTAATGTGTGGGAAGGAATACTTCCGTCTCTCAACCATTCTGTTCTGGCTATTTCATTTCCACCCAATCTTCCACTTATAGATACTTTAATACCTTTTGCGCCCAATCTTAAAGCTGACTGCATAGCTCGTTTCATGGCTCTTCTGTATGATATTCTCTTAACTAATTGTTGAGCAATATTTTCTGCAACTAAATAACTGTTCGTTTCTGGTTTTTTTATTTCTTTAATATTAAGTATCACTTCATTTTCATTTGAGGTAAGATTTGAGAGTTTTACTTTAATTTTTTCTATATCACTGCCTTTCTTACCTATAACAAATCCAGGTCTAGAAGTGTAAATAGTTACAAAACATTTTTTTGATGTTCTTTCAATCATTACTTTAGAAACACCAGAATTAACTACATTTTTTTTAATAAATTCCCTTATTTTAAAATCTTCTATTAAGTAATTACCAAAATCTTTTTTTTTAGCATACCAGATGGAATCCCATCCTCTATTAATTCCTAATCTAAGACCTATTGGGTTAACCTTTTGTCCCATGACTCTCCGTTTTTTGTTTTTTTTCTGATAAAATTACTGTTAAATTAGAATATGGCTTAACAATTCTAGCAGCTTTTCCTTTTGCTCTTGCTCTAAATCTTTTCATTATAACTTGTTTTCCACAATAAGCTTCTTTAACAATTAAATTATCGATATCATACTGATAGTTATTTTCTGCATTAGCAACCGCTGATGAAATTGTTTTTTTAATATCTTTTGAAATTCTTTTTTCTGAAAAAGATAAATCGCGAATTGCAATATCTACTTTTTTTCCCACGATTGATTTTAATATTGGTTTTAATTTTTTAACGCTAGATCTGATATTTTTGTTAACAGATTTAACTAGTTTTGAGTCAATTGTTTGCTTGTCTTTATTCATTTTTATTTATTATTTTCTTTTTTAGCTCCACCTTCAATTTTTGCTTTTTTATCTGCTGGAGTATGTCCAAAAAACTGTCTTGTTGGAGCAAATTCACCAAATTTATGACCAACCATATCTTCAGAAACTGTAATAGATATAAATTTTTTTCCATTATAAATCAAAAAACCGAAACCAACAAAATCTGGAATAATTGTTGATTTTCTTGACCATGTTTTAATTGGTTTCTTGTTAGGGTTATTTTTTATTTTTTCTACTTTTTTAATTAAACTTTCCTCTACAAATGGTCCTTTCCAAACTGATCTTGACATAATTTAACTCTTTTTCTTTTTTCTTCTTCTTATTATAAATTTATCTGTTCTTTTGTTGTCTCTAGTTTTCAAACCTTTCGCAGATTGACCGGTTGGTGATA
>Ga0187833_10004314_pt1 | contig 13950 bp, 11 predicted proteins | sample ETNtaG_37_FD_167968 | JGI IMG/M metagenome (GOLD analysis project Ga0187833, IMG submission 167968) | Marine microbial and viral communities from oxygen minimum zone, Eastern Pacific Ocean - ETNP2014_SV_400_PacBio MetaG (Illumina Assembly) | ecosystem: Environmental > Aquatic > Marine > Hypoxic... | reverse complement strand
GAGATTGTAATACCTATTTACAATGAAGGAAAAAATATTCTTAAATTATTTGAACTTTTTAGGACATTTATAAAAACAGAATTTAGAATTTTGTTATGTTACGACTTAGAGGACGACGATATTTTTAATTTTAAACAAGAATTTGAGAAATTTAAATTTGAAATAGTTTTTGTTAAAAATTCCTCAACAGGACCATGCGCAGCGGTGAAGAAAGGATTATATTTTGGAAATTCAGATTGCGTAATAGTTTATCCTGCTGATGATTTTTTAAATATTAATATTATAGATAAAATGTATCTTTTATTTAAAGAGAGCAACGATATAGTTGTTGCAAGTCGGTTTATGAAAGGTGGTTCAATGAAAGGATGTCCAATATTTAAGTCAATTTTAGTAAGGTTGGCGTCTACATCTTTATATATACTTTCTAGTATACCAGTTAGAGATGCCAGTAATGGATTTAGATTATTCTCAAGGAAATTATTGAACACCATAAATATTGAGTCAAAAGTTGGTTTTGCCTATTCTTTAGAATTGTTATCAAAATGTAATAGATTGAAGTTTAAAATACACGAAATACCTGCTCAGTGGGAAGAAAGAAGTGTGGGATCTAGTAGGTTTAAAATTATTAAATGGTTGCCAGAATATTTACGATGGTACCTATATGGTTTGGGTACAACATGGCTAAAAAAAGGTCCCGAAGATGTTAAAAAAAGGATATAAATTTTTTATATAATTATGAAAAAAAAAACTTTTTTAGTTACAGGTGGCACAGGTTTTATTGGTTCGAATATATGTGAACTTTTAGTAAAAGCAAATCACAAGGTAAAAATTTTTGATAATAATTCTAGAGGCAGCATGAACAAGATAAAAAAAATCAAAAATAAGATAAAATTTATTAAGGGAGATATAAGAAATAAGCAATTACTAAATAGAGCTCTTAAAAATACCGATACTGTTATTCATTTAGCTTATGTAAATGGAACAAAATATTTTTACAGCAAACCAGTATTGGTACTCGATATAGCTGTTAAAGGGATATTGAATATTATCGAAGCATGTATAAAGAATAATGTTAAAGAGTTATATTTAGCTTCTAGCTCAGAGGTTTATCAAACACCAAATAAAATTCCCACAGATGAAAATGAACCTTTAAAAATTCCTAATATTTTTAATCCACGATATTCTTATGGAGGAGGCAAGATACTGACTGAACTTATGGGAATTCATTATGGCAAAAAATATTTCAAAAAATTAGTTATATTCAGACCTCATAATGTTTATGGACCAAATATGGGTTATGAACATGTAATTCCTGAATTCATAAATAGATTTAAATCTACAAAAAGTAAAAATTTTAAAATCCAAGGCACAGGAAATGAAATAAGATCTTTTATTTATATCAAGGATTTTATTGACGCTTTTAATCTAATTTTAAAGCGAGGTAAGCACTTAAATATTTATAATATTGGAACAAACGAAAAAATTAGAATTAAAGATTTAGCTTATAAATTATCAAGAATTCTAAAAAAGAAAATTATCCTAAAAAAAACATTTTCGGCTAAAGGAGGCACAAAAGTAAGAGTGCCTAATATTCAAAAAATAAAGAAACTTGGATTTAAGGCAAAATTCAATTTGGATAAAGGTTTAAGGCAAATTTTAATATGAAAATTAATGTGTGGAGCTATAAAGACGAATATAAAAGTATTAGGAAGAAAATATTAAAAGAAGTTGATAAAGTTTTTTCTTCAGGCCAACTGATTCTTGGTGAAAATGTAAAATCTTTAGAGTCAAACTTTAGTAAATATTTAAAATTGAAGTACGGTATAGGCGTAAATAGTGGAACGGATGCAATTCAAATTGCCTTAATGTCTGCGAAAATTGGTAAAGGTGATGAGGTGATAACAGTACCTAATACAGCTGTTCCAACCGTAAGTGCCATTGTCAGTTGTGGTGCAAAACCAGTTTTTGTCGATATTAATAAAAATGATTATTTGATTGATGTTAATAAAATAGAAAAGGCAATTAACAAAAAAACTAAAGCTATAATTCCAGTTAATTTATATGGGCAATGCGCCGATTATGATAAAATATTAACAATAGCAAAAAAAAATAAACTGTTGGTTATAGAAGATTGCGCACAATCAGTAGGATCTTTTTACAACAATAAACCCAGCGGATCTTTTGGCCATATATCTGCTTTTTCTTTTTACCCATCTAAAAACTTGGGAGCCTATGGAGATGGAGGTTTTATTGGCACATCTATAAAAAGTTACGCCCAAAGAGCCTCTCAATTGAGAAGATATGGAATGAAAGAATTTTATTATTCAGAAGAGCATGGAATTAATTCTCGGCTTGATGAAGTGCAGGCAGCTATAATAAACCTAAAACTTAGAATGTTAAAAACTTGGATAAAACAGAGAAGAGAAATAGCCGAAACTTACAATAAACTTCTTAAAGATACTTCCTTAGTTTTGCCTAAAGAGAATAAAAAAAATTTTCATTCATATTATGTATACGTTGTTCAACATCCAAGAAGAAAATATATTATAAATAAATTAGAAAAAAATAATATTTACTGCAATATTTCATATCCCTTTTCTATTCATTTAATGAGAGGCTATTCATTTTTAAAATACCAAAGAGGTGATTTTCCAATCACTGAAAAATTATCAAAGCGAATATTTTCGTTGCCAATGTATCCTCAGCTCAAGCATTCTATGGTTCTAAAGATTGTAAAATGTTTGAAAAAAATTGCTTAATGAAAAAATTCTTTTTCAATTACAGAATTAATTTCTTATTTTTATTTATTTCATTCCTTTTTCTAGTAATCACACAAGGAATGAATAATATTTCTCCTCTTAGCATTAAATGGATACATACCGCAGATCAATTTAATCGCGATCCTTCACTGTATCAAACAGCTTGGTATTTTTTTTTAAATGATATTTGGAGATTTCCTCTAGGCAGCAATCCCAATTACGGCGAACAAATTAGTAGTTCTATCGTTATTTCGGATACAATACCTCTTTTGTCACTTTTTTTTAAATCATTAAAAACATTCATTCCAGAAAATTTTCAATATTTTTCCTTTTGGTTTTTTGTGTGCTTTTATTTTCAATTACTTTTTTCATTTAAAATATTAAAAAAGTTTACAAATTCGATTTCATATTCTCTATTAGGATCTTTCTTTTTTTTAATCGCGCCGATTTTTCTTTATAGATTGCAGTGGCATTATGCCTTAGCAGGGCAGTGGCTTTTATTATTTGCGTTATATTTGGGATTAACTAAAAAAATTGATAAAGCAAAATGGTCATGGCTATTTCTTATTATTCTTTCGTCGTTAATAAACGTTTATTATCTGGGAGTAATATCAGTAGTTTATTCATTATTAAGAATATTTAATTTAAAATTTGAAAAAGAAAGTCTTTTTAAACTCGTAAAAGATTTTTTTATTTTCGCCATACCATTGTCACTGACGTTATACGTTGTGGGATACTTTGAAATAAGCCCACCGGATACTTTGGGCGTAGGATATGGCGTACATAAATTGAATCTTCTAAGCATGTTTGATTCAGCAGCCAACACAATTTCTTGGTCGTGGTTTTTGCCAGATATTAAATCATCAGGAGATGAAGACTTAGAAGGTTTCAACTATCTTGGATTGGGGCAAATTATGATGATGATATTAGCTCTTGCTCTTTTTTTAAATAAAAATTATAAAACTAGACTTCTTCCCATAACAAAAAATAAAGAAATCAAAATTTTTCTCATAATATCACTTTTTATAACTTTTTGGGCCTTATCAAACAAAATTGCATTTGGATCTTACACTCTTGTAGAGATACCACTCAATAAATATGCCTATGGTGCATTGAGCATACTAAAGGGAACCGGAAGAATATTTTATATAGTAAATTACCTTTTAGTAATTATGTTTATGCTAATGATTTTTACATGTTTTAGCAAAAAGAACTCCTTATTAATAATTACATTATTTTTAATAATTCAAATAGTAGATACTTCGGCGGGAATAAAATATCGTATTAATATGTTCACCCCCGCCAATACAGAAATTCGGTTAAAAGATCAGATATGGGATGACTTATTTAAAAAATATAAAATTCTCAGAGTAACCCATCCGAAAAATTACTCTCATAAATTCTGGGATTTTTCTTACCTTATGGAAAAATACAAGATAAAAACGACAAATCTTGTTGCGTTTGGAAGATCAACAAGAAAAGCCAGCGCAGAAACAAGATATTACTATTATGATAATTTCCGCAAAAAAAAATTAACTTTAAATACTGTTTATGTGATTGATGGAACAGGCCATTTAAGAAATTTAAAATATTTACTAAAAGATGAAGACGTTGGCTTCTTTTATAGAGATAATCTTTGGGCAATGGTTAGGGCTGAAAAAAAACGAATGAACGATAAAGATAAAAAAGCATTTATAAACGTAAAACCAAAATTATTAGAAATTAATGAAGAGAAAAGCTTATATTACGAAAATGACGATAATTATTATGGATTTGGTTGGTCACATAACTTTAAGAAACTAGGTATCTGGTCCGAAGGTTCAGTATCTACCTTACTCTTTAGAATTGACAAAAATTATGGAGATTTAAAATTAGAAGTTTCATGCAGACCTTATATCACAAAGAAAAATAACATTTTAGAACTGGATGTATACGTCAACAATATGTTTAATCAGAATTTAAAGCTGACAACAAAAGATCAAAATGAAAAAATTGAAATATTAATTAACGAAAAGCTCGTAAAAAATAACGAAGTCAAAATTGATTTTAATTTCAAAAATCCTGTGTCTCCTTACGAAGTGCTGGAAAGTCCAGATGCCAGGAAGTTGGGAATATTAATAAAAAATATTAAAATTACTTTAAATTGATATAGCAAAATTTAATAGAAAGGATTTCTACAATAGAAGATATATTTGATAAAGTTTGACTTGATCATATACATAAGTTAAGAATTTTTACAATCATGAATAGCAGAGACAAGAAATTTTTAGAAAATTTAATTAGCAAATATTCAAAAAAAGAGTTATCTAAAAATATTTTATATCCTTTAATTGATGACGCATTCTCAAAAATTGATATTTTGAAAGGTATAGAAGTTATGTTAACTGGAAAAATAACCATGCTTGAGATAACGCAGCAATTTGAATATGAGTTTGCTAAATATATTGGAAGAAAATATGCATTAATGGTGAATTCAGGCTCTTCTGCAAATTTACTTGCTGCTTTTGCACTAGTTAATCCAAGAAAAAAAAATTTTTTAAAAAAAGACGATGAATTTTTAATTCCAGTTTTGTGTTGGTCAACTTCATTATGGCCCTTTGTACAAGCAGGGTTAAAACCAAAGTTTGTGGATGTAGATGTTAATAATTTTAATATGGATATGAATGAATTTAAAAAAAAATTAACCAAAAAAGTGAAAGCAATTGTAGCGGTTCATGTCCTTGGCAACTCAACACAAATTGAAGAAGTTGCTAATATTGCAAAATCTAGGAATATTTTTCTTGTTGAAGATACTTGTGAGTCACTTGGGGCCAAATATAAAAAAAAATATTTGGGAACTTATGGTGATTTTGGAACCTACTCTTTTTTTTATTCTCATCAAATAACCTCGGGGGAAGGAGGTATGATCGTTTGTAATTCAAAAGAAGACTATGATTTAATTTATTCAATGCGCTCACATGGATGGAGCAGAAAGTTAAAAAGAGATAACGTAAAGAAAAGTTCAAATTTTAATATTATAAATGATACAAGTTTTAATTTTATAAATTCTGGTTTTAATTTAAGACCTTTAGATGTATCAGCCGCAATAGGTTTGAGCCAATTTAGAAGGCTAAACTCAATGGTACAAAACAGATTAATAAATAGAAAAAAAATTATAAATCAATTAATTCATTCGCCTTTGTGGAATCGGCAATTTTCTTTTTTAGAAATTACAAAAAATACAAAACCCAGTCCTTTTGGAATGCCAATTTTAATTAATAAAAAATATTTATCAAAAAAAACAAAGTTTTTTAATTTTCTTAAAAAAAAAGGCATAGAAACAAGAATAATTATAGGTGGCAATTTTGTGAATCACTCTAGTATAGAAATTTATAACTTAAATTCAAAAAACGAGTATTTTTCAAAAGCTCAGGAGATTGAAGATAGAGGGTTCTATATAGGCTTACATCCAAAGCCCATTTCTAATGAAATATTAAAACATTTGGAAGAAAGCTTGTTAAAAATTGGTGAGTTATAAAATATTAAAGTTGGAATTCAAAAATAATATTTTATTTGCGTGACATTAATCGTAGTTTGATTGCTGAGAAAAAATATTTGAATAATAGTAAAGAAAAATTAGATTTCGATCTACCATAGATTCTACGATTATAAATTGTTGGTATTTCAATTATAGATTTTTTCTTTTTATTAGCAAAATACAGAAGTCTGAAAAAATATTCACCGTAGCCATAAAAAATTTTTTCAAATGGCAATAAGTCCAATGTGTTTCTTTTAATACAAAAATAGCCACCTGTATTATCTTTAATTTGTGTTTTCAAGATAAACTTGAGTAATAAATTGTAAGAAAAACTACAATAATAATGTAATTTATTTCCCATAGATCCTCCCTCGCAATATCGTGAGCAACTTACTATATCGTAGTCTTTGTTAAGATTGATTATTTGAGGAATTAATTTTGGGTCATGACTCAAATCAGTGTCCATTACTATAATATTTTTCCCTTTACTAGCTTTTATTCCTTCGCCAATCGAATTTGCTAATCCTCTGTTATTTTTTCGTAAAATTAACTTAATTTGATTATTTTTTTCAAATTCTTTTTTGCAATATAAATAAGTTCCATCCGAGCTATTATCATCAACTACTATAATCTCTTTGTTATCTAGATCATTTAATATTTTCAATATATTTTTTACTAAAATATTAATATTATTTTTTTCATTATAAGTTGGAAGTATTATTGATAAATCCATTTAAATAATAATTTCTCTCAACTTTTTGCAGATATAATTTATTTCCTTTACTTTTAATTCTTCAAATATTGGAAGACAAATTACTCTTTTGCTTAAATCTGAACTATTGGGTAATTTATATTTTTTCTTAAAAATTGATAGTTCATTTGGGCAATAATAACCATTCCTTGATTCTATGCCTTTCTTTTTCAATTTAGAAATAAGTAAATTTCTAGATTTTTGAGTAAAATTTTTGTTTAATTTTATTGACAAAGTCCAAGGTACTGCTGATGTATTGTCAAATTTCTGTAAAGAAAATTTATCACCCTTCAAAATTTTTTTATATACAGAATATATTTTTCTTCTTTTTGTTAAAATTGAATTTAATCTGCCCATTTGTGAAAAACCTATAGCTGCTAAAAGATTTGACATTCTTAAATTATGCCCCGGTACCACACAATAATATCTTTCTTTAATGTAACCATAGCTCCTAAATAAAACTAGTTTGTCATATAAACTCTTTTTTTTAACACAAATTGCTCCACCTTCGCCTGTTGTAAGTGTTTTTGTTGAAGTGAAACTAAAAACGCCAATATCTCCTATTGTTCCAGCTTGTTTACCTTTATATTTTGAACCCAATGCTTGTGCAGCATCTTCCATCAAATATATTTTTCTTCTTTTGGCTAACGAAACTATCTTGTTCATGTCGCACATGTTTCCATAGGTATGTGTAACAATAATTAGTTTAGTTTTTTTACTTAACGCCTTTTTTATAGTATCAGCATTTACGCAAAATGTATTTGGATCAACATCAGCAAAAACTACTCTTAAGCCCAAAGTTTCTGCAATATTAGCAGCTGCCAAAAAGCCGAAACCAGGAACAACTAGTTCATCTCCAGGTTTTAGTCCAAGAACAAGATATGCTAAATTAATTGCAGCTGAGCCACTTGAGGTTACGCCTAAAAAATTTACTTTTAAAAATTTTTTCAATCTTTTTTCGAAGCTTTGAACGTATTCGCCCATTGCTATCCACTGTGAGCTAACAGCTTTATTCAAGTACTTAATGTCTTTTCTGTTTACGAGTGGTTTTGCCCAAGGAATTATCATTAGAAAATATTTTTAAAGTAAAATTATCATATATATAGTTTTTATTATAAGTAAATACTTTCGTCATTCAGCTGAAATGACTTTAACTTACCCACAATATAAACTGATATTTCCATCACAAACAGTGTGATTTTCTATATTAAGCACTGCCAATAGTTAGTCTGTTAAATAAAAACTGAAACTAGTATTATGGTATAGTTAATTTTTCAGAAGGAAAAAAATATGGCAAAGGTCTTATTTTTACAGGATGTATGGATTGAGTATTATGGCGTTATGCAACTCTCAGCCCTGCTTAAAAAAGAAGGACATAACACGGATATATTATTTGCAAGCGAAGAAGGCACGGTCGATGAGATAAAGAAAATTAAGCCAGATTTAATTGCTTATTCGTGTATGTCTATACAATGGAATTGGTTAAAGTCCATATCAACTTTTCTAAAGAAAAATGGAATATATCAGCCACAGGTTGTTGGAGGTATTCACCCCACAATGTACCCAGATCTTACAATAGGACACGAGGCTATTGATATAATTTGTAGAGGGGAAGGAGATTATGCAATATTGGATTTGTGCAACTCTTTAGATAAAAAGATTGATTATTCCAACATAAAAAATTTATGGATAAAAAAAGGAAACAATATAACTAAAAATGAAGTCAGGCCAAAATTAACACCTGACGTATTAACGGCCCTTCCTTTTCCAGATCGTGATTTATATTCTAAATACGGCTATTTCAAAGATTATCCATTTGTAACTTTTGTTGGATCAAGAGGATGTCCTTTTAAATGCTCTTTTTGCGAAGTTCCTTCAATAGCTAGCTTATATACTGCTCAAAAATCAACTATTTACCAACGCGTTGAATCTTTTGTAGATGAAATTGCTGAAACAAAAAGAAGAGGTTTGCTCAATGGAAAATTGTTAATGTTTACGGATTCCACTTTTAATTCACATAATAAATGGTTTCTCGAATTTTGTAGACAATATAAAGAGAGAATAAATTTACCATGGAGTTGCAATCTCAGAGCTGAATTAGTGGATGAAGAACAAGTTAAAGCTATGAAGTCAGCAAATTGCAACAACGTACGTTTTGGAGTCGAATCTGGAGATGAGAAAATTCGTATTGAGATTTTAAATAAAGGAAGATGTCCTGATGAAAAAATATTTAATTGTGCACGACTCTTAAAAAAATATAAAATTCCTTTCCAAACATTTAATATGTTTGGTATTCCTACTGAAACTTATGAACAGGCATGGAACACTATAAAACTTAATCAAAAAATTAAGCCGAATTCTGTTGGTATGTATGTCTTGCTTTTATTTCCCTATGTGGGTGTGACTGATTTTGCTCTTAGTAAAAATTTAGTAGAGGAGAAAGATTTTGAAAAATTAGATAAATCACCCTACAATATGCACTTAAGTTTGATGGCTTTACATCCTGAGCGTAACAAAGACATTGTTAAAATATGTAATTTGCAAAAATTATCTATTCTAGTTTTGAGATTTCCTTTTTTAGAACCTCTGGTTAGAAAATTATGTGAATTACCACATAATCGATTTTTTTGTTTAGTATATTTGGCGTGTCAAGCATGGGAGTGGCGGAAGTGGTCTACAAAGTCTAGTCTAAGAAGATTATTTTTTGACGGTATATTAAATTACCAAGCTCTTTTTGGTGAAAATGCTACAAACAAAGGAATTTTTGTTAGACTGTCTCGTTTACTTGTTAAAAAATATAGACGCAAAGTTATTCCTGCAAATTTAACTTGATAAGTTAACTATTAGTCCGAAAAGTCCTGGGAATAACACTTCACCAAATATTGTGACCAAAGTTATTCCTAGTACCAATTCATCTTTTGTGGTCATCTTATGTTCGTCGCTCATAATAAATAATGAGATATTTTTAATTTATAGTTACTGACTTGCGCACTAAATTATTAGCCATGCAAATGCTAATATGTCTATCATAATTATTTCTTCTTTTTTTCCATTTAATATTCGAACAGTAACAGGAATTGTAAAAGGAATTATCATTAAATAACTTTAAACTTATAAAGGGGTGTTCTGTTGCTCGGCATTCTAGATCTTTAGATCTTTTTTTTTAACTTCCTTTGATGAAAATTTATCAGCATTTTAATAAAACTAAAGATAAAAAGTCATTTTTGATTTGTCTCAAATTGTGCCTACTATAGTGCCTCCAAAAAATCTGGTATAGTACTTGTTTATGAAAAAACTATCTCTTAAAGCAAGTTGTTTATGTGGCGGTATACAATTGAGAACGTATGGATATCATCGGGATGTTGAAAATTGTCATTGCATTCAGTGTATGAAAACACACGGTCATTATGCGGCGTATACAAATATTGGAGAACAGAATGTTAAATTTTTAAAAAAAAGAACATTAAAATGGTTTAGATCTTCAAAAAGAGCCAAAAGAGGATTTTGTAAGAAGTGTGGAGCAAGTTTATTTTATAAGATCATAGGCAGCAACAATATTTCAATTGCAGCTGGGATGTTTAATAGACCAACTAAACTAAAAACCAAAATAAATATATTTGTTAAAGGAAAATTAGATTATTATAAACTTGATAATCGTCTACCGAAGTTTAGACGCTATCCAAAATGAGAAATTATTTAACAACAATAGCTATAAAGCACGAAGGGGCGTTCTGTTTCTCGTCCCAAGTAGGATAATTAGTGTATTTACTTACTAATTGGAAGTTTTAATTTTTAATTTCATTGTGATTATTGTCTAGTTTTATTTAACTTTGTTTTCAGACTTCGTTGTTTCTTCATTGTATTTTTGAAAAAAAAGATATTGAAAAATATAACTTAATTGATTTAAAGGGGCGTTCTGTTGCCCGGTGCCCCAGACCGCGCTTTCTTAAGTTAATTAAGCAGCGAGAGCAAATTTATCATTTGCAATTATAATTTAGCCCGATAACGACGGAACAATCCCGAACGAAAGAACAGCTTTTAGACATTCGTCGATTCTAATTCACCCCCATAAGTTGTAAATGGTGGAGGTGGTGGGTACTGCCCCCACGTCCGCAATGTTTATTACGAAATTCATTTATCGTCATAGTTGGAAATCCAACATCAATAATATAAAACTTTATTTTAAAGATTCAATTTGTTTATTGAAAATGACACTGTCAGAGCAGCAAAAAAAAGAGATAGCAGAGCAACAAGCTCAAAATAATACCACTAAAAGAGTTACCTCTCCTGAATTAGAAAAAATTCTCTATGAGGCTGTATCCGTTTTAGACCATGGTTTTGTAAGAGTAGTTGACTATATGGGTGATGATAGTTCAATAGTTCAGGCAGCTCGAGTTTCTTATGGAAAGGGAACCAAAAAAGTTTCTACTGATAGCGGTCTTATTAAATATTTGATGAGACACCGACACAGCACTCCTTTCGAGATGTGTGAAATAAAATATCATGTTAAATTACCCATATTCGTAGCAAGACAATGGATCAGACATAGAACTGCAAATGTTAATGAATACTCAGCTAGATATTCAATATTGGATAAAGAATTTTATTTACCCTCAAAAGAAAACCTTGCCGCTCAATCTAAAAGCAACAGACAAGGTAGAGGAGAATTAATTAACGGCAAACAAGCTGAAAATATCTTAAATATACTAAAACATGATGCAGAGCAAACTTATTCAAATTATGAATTAATGTTGAACGAAAGATATGATGGGACCACTATTGAAGAGAAGAATAAGGGCTTAGCAAGAGAATTAGCTAGAATGAATTTGACTTTAAACACTTATACTCAATGGTATTGGAAAACAGACTTATTAAATTTATTAAATTTTTTATCTCTACGTGCTGACAGTCATGCGCAATATGAAATTAGAGCTTATGCAGACGTTATGATTGATTCTTTAAAAAAATGGACACCTATTACATTTGAAGCTTTTATAGATTATAGAGTTGGTGGCATGGAATTGTCAGGCAAAGGCAAAGCAGTTATTCAAAAAATGATGAAAGGAGAAAAATGTGATTTTGGAACCTCAAATCTTTCAAAGAGAGAATGGAATGAGTTAATGGAATCTTTTGGTTTTAAGGAAAAGATTCTTTAGTTTTTTTTGCAATTTCTGAAAAAATTTTTGAAATTTTATGATCCGGATTTACTACAAAAAGCGGTTTACCATTATCGGCAGCAGTTCTTAGGTCGATATTCAAAGGTATTTTTCCAAGAAATTTTTTATTATAAACTTTTGCAACTTTCTCGACTCCACCTTCACCAAAAATATTATATTTTTTTCCTTCATCACTTTCAAAGAAACTCATATTATCAACTAGTCCAATAATTGGCACTTTTAATTTATCAAACATTTTGATTCCTCGTTTTACATCAAGTAGAGCAACTTCCTGCGGTGTTGAAATAATTACAACACCATCAAGTTTGATTTCTTGTGAAAAAGTAAGCTGTGTGTCACCAGTACCTGGAGGCATATCTACAACCAAAAAATTTAAATCATTCCATAAAACTTTTTGAGCAAATGTCTTAATTGTGTTTGTCACCATTGGACCTCTCCAAATCATTGGCGTTTCTTCATCCACCAAAAAACCAATAGACATACATTGAATTCCATATTGGTCTATTGGGAATAAACTTTTACCATCATCGCTTTTTGGTTTTTCATTTATTGAGAACATTTTTGCAAGTGAGGGCCCATATATGTCAGCATCAAGAATTCCCACTTTTAGATTAAGGGATTTTAAAGCTAGAGCGAAATTTGTGGCAAAAGTCGATTTGCCAACACCCCCTTTAGCACCGGATATCGCTATTGTGAATTTTGTACCTTGTATGGGTTTTTTTATAAAGCTTTTTGGTTTAATTCGTCCTTTTAAAGTATCGCTTAAACCAACGGTATTTTCATCCATGTTCCATCTTAACTTGTTTTTGTTAAGAAAGTCACTATATAGAGTGTCATGGCAGATGATAACGATTTTAAGGGTGACGGAAGTCCTTGGGGAGCTTCTCCAAGCGGCAAAAACGGTTCTGGCAGAGGAGGACAAAAACCTCCCAACATTGACGAAGTTATAAAAAAAATTCAAGATTTAATTAGTAAATTAATTCCTGGCGGCAAGACTGGTGGCAGCAAACCAATAATTTTAGGTCTTGTTGTGTTAATTGCTATATGGGCTTTTAGCGGATTGTACAGAGTGTTACCAGACGAACAAGGAGTTGTTTTAAGATTTGGAAAATTTGTATCAACAACTCAACCAGGTTTAAATTATCATATTCCTTATCCTATAGAGACTGTTCTCACCCCAAAAGTTACAAAGGTAAATAGAATTGATATAGGTTTTAGAGCGGCAAGTGATACAGGAAGAACCGCTGGCGTTGACGACATTTCCGAAGAGAGTTTAATGCTCACAGGTGACGAAAATATTGTAAATATCGATTTTTCAGTTTTTTGGGTTATAAAAGATGCTGGAAAATTTCTTTTTAAAATACAAAGCCCTGTAGAAACAGTTAAAGCTGCAGCCGAAACGGCCATGAGAGAAGTAGTAGCAAAAAGCAAACTTCAGCCAATATTAACTGAAGGCAGATCCAACATTGAAAATGAAACACGAGACATTATTCAGAGCCTTTTGGATGAATATGAGTCTGGAATACAAATCACACAGGTGCAAACACAAAAAGCCGATCCACCAGATCAAGTAATTGATGCCTTTAGAGATGTTCAGGCTGCAAGAGCTGATATGGAACGTTCAAAAAATGAAGCTGAAGCTTATCAAAATGATGTTATACCAAGAGCACGGGGAGATGCAGCAAAAATTTTACAAGAAGCTGAAGCTTACAAAAAGCAAGTTGTTGCATTAGCCGAAGGAGAAGC
>Ga0187833_10004313_pt1 | contig 13951 bp, 14 predicted proteins | sample ETNtaG_37_FD_167968 | JGI IMG/M metagenome (GOLD analysis project Ga0187833, IMG submission 167968) | Marine microbial and viral communities from oxygen minimum zone, Eastern Pacific Ocean - ETNP2014_SV_400_PacBio MetaG (Illumina Assembly) | ecosystem: Environmental > Aquatic > Marine > Hypoxic... | reverse complement strand
GTTTTCCAAGGACCCTCTAAGGCAACCATCTCTCCTTCCTTGTAGAAGCTGCCAACTAATAACAGGAAGAATACTGCTAAAAAGAGCAAGATCACCATATTTGAAGAAACTTCTGTTATTGTTTGAACAAGCCTTGAGCTTGCCACAACCATAAATGAAATCACAAAAGCTACCATTGCATTCAAATTTTTCTTTGTGGTCTCAACACCTTCAATCTTCTCAGTGCCGAGAACCTTTGTTTTCTCAAAAATAGCAAACACTATGGTAAAAACAAGCAAGAAAGGCAGTAAAACATCATAGACACCTATCCTCTCAAAAAACTCCAAAACCTCTCTGAACTGAGAGGTCTCGCCATATCTGTAAGAATCATCAACTATTCTGTCTCGAAAAGCCATATAGTTAAATCTGAGGAATTTGATATATAAAGGTTTTGGTTACAAAGTAAAGTAATCAAAACCTTTAAATAAACTCAAACTTTCCTAAAAACCATGCTTAACAAACAAGAATTCGTAAGTATTCGAAAAGACCTAGATTCATTCGAAAAATCAAGAGAAGGAGTTATCCAACTCTCTAGATCTATTATTCAACTCTCAAAACAGATCATCTATGCTGTGCATAGAGATGACATGACTTCAGCAGAATCTAACATACCAAAAATAAAAGCAATGATAAAAAAAATCCCTACTAAAAAATTTGATACAGGGATTGACAGAGTAGCGCTACAAGAATACGTCGAAGCACTCACCTACTATCACTATATAAAGTCAAACACCATCCTTACAAGGAAAGATCTTAATGTGGACACTGAATCCTACCTGTTGGGCCTATGTGATCTAACAGGGGAATTAGTGAGAAGAGGTGTAAACCAAGTCATTAAAAAAAAATTTTCCAAAGCAAGAAAAACAAAAGAGATTGTCGAAGCAATCTATGGGGAGTTCTTGAAGTTTGATTTAAGAAACGGAGAACTGAGAAAAAAATCCGATCAAATAAAATATAATCTACTACGCATAGAAAACGTTATGTACGACATAAGAAACGAAAAATGAAAGACATCTTAAATTATCTACACGAAATCGGACAATTAACCAAAGTTGCTAATAGCGGCTGGTGGCTTATTGGTGTGGAAAATCCGCCAAGTGTTGCAGAGCATGTTTTCAGAGCATCTACAATAGCATTTGTTATTGCAAAACTCGAAGGTGCTTCTCCCGAAAAAGCATCTGCAATAACCCTATTCCATGATATGCATGAATCAAGGATAACTGACCTGCATAAAGTAGCTCAAAAATATGTTGATCTGCGAGAAGCTGATGTGGAGGCATTACGTGACCAATTGATGAGCCTTCCCAATGAGGTAGCAGCCAGCATTAAAAACATGTTCGATTCATATTCTACTGAGAACACAAAAGAGGGCATTATTGCTCGAGACGCTGATCTCCTGGAGTATGGCTTCCAGGCAAAAGAATTTATGGTAAAGGGATACAAAGACGCAGAAATTTGGTTAGACAATATTAACAAGCTCGTTAAAACACCAACAGCAAAAAAACTTGCAACTCAACTCTACGATTCAAATCCCAATGAATGGTGGAAAGGATTAAAGAAAATTGAAAGATAAGAGGATCCGTCTAAAATGGCATTGATCGACAAAATACATTGGCTAGGACACTCAACTTTTCTCATAAAAACAAACAAAACCCTTATTTTTGATCCCTTTCAAATAAACACAGAGGAAAAAGCAGATATTTTATTCATAACACATGAGCATTATGATCATTGCTCCCCTGAAGATTTTCAAAAAGTGATCCAACCTTCAACCATTATTGTTACTGTCCCAGGAAATCAGTCAAAGCTGGCATCAGTAGCTGATAAGGTTGCAGAAATCAAACTCGTAAAACCCGGCGACACACTAACAGTCGAGGGGATCGACATCGAGGTAATCCCAGCATATAATATTGACAAAGAATTCCACCCAAAAGAAAATGAGTGGGTTGGTTTTATCCTTACCATTGAAGGCGAGCGATTATACTTTGCCTCTGACACAGATCTTATCCCTGAAATGGATGCTGTTAAATGCGACATTGCTATTCTGCCAGTATCTGGAACTTATGTGATGACTGCTGAAGAGGCTGCAAATGCAGCTAACAAGCTTAAGCCAAAAATAGCAATCCCTAAGCATTATGGTTCTATTGTAGGCACAGAAGAGGATGCTAAAAAATTTAAGGAATTATGTGATTGTGAAGTGCGGATTCTGGAGAAAGAGTAAACTCCTATCTCTCCATCTTACCTACTTCTTCTTAACAGTAAGAATTAAATCTTCTTGATCAAATATCTCATTTCCTGACGTATCTGTAAGCATTATGGTTATAGCATAGTCTGTCCTTACAGTATCACTAACACCCGTTACCTTCACAATTTTATTGCCAGTAGTTTCACCAGGCTGCAAAGGATAAGCAAGATGGATAGGATACTCAAATTCAACCCTGTCAGGCGCCTCTGTAGTTACATTAAAAGTAACAGTAGTAGCTATCTTTCCTTTATTCTTTGCATCAATAATCAAATCAGCACTCTCACCTGATTGAATAATATCAGGTTTAAGATATGCATTGATTATTTTTGCACTAGCCTCATCCTCACTTTGGCAACCCACGAACAAAGCAACACATACAATTAATAATACGATTAGTTTCTTCATCTATCAACCACAATAAAACTAGCTTATTAAGTTTTCTATTGATACCTCTTTTTTATCTCCTTCCTAACCTTCTCAAAACTCCCATCCTTAATCCCCTGCTGTATTTTATCCATAAGTCTCTGCATAAAATAAAGATTATGATAACTGCAAAGCCTATATCCAGTCGGCTCTTTCATCCTCATTTGATAGGATATAAAAGCCCGACTAAACCCCTTACAAACAAAACAATTACAATCCTTATCAACAGGTCCTGCATCATTTTTATACTTGGCATTCAATATCCTAACTTTTCCTTTCCAAGTAAAAAGAGTTCCATGCCTTGCATTTTGCGTGTGAAAAGCAGAGTCAAAACAATCAATCCCCGCTGCAACAGCTTCAACAATATCAGCAGGATTCCCAACACCCATCAAATAGCGGATCTTACCTTCATCAATCTTCTTAACACTCTCTTTCACCATAGCCATCATCACTTTATGACCTTCTCCCAGAGCCAAGCCTCCAACAGCCATTCCATCAAAGCCCATTGCATTTACAGTCTCAGCACTCTTCTGTCTTAAATTCTTAAATAAGCCTCCCTGACTAATCCCAAACATGAGTTGCTTTTTGCTACGATGCTCTAGACACTCCTTTGCCCAACGATGTGTTCGAACAAGTGCCTTCTCAACAGCTTTTTTCCCAGCCTTAACCGGAGGCATATCATCCAGCACCATGGCAACATCACTTCCAAGAGCCTGTTGAACCTTCATAGCATCTTTTGGAGCATACAAAAACGGTTTTCCATGCCAAGGATTCTTGAAAACAATCCCGTCCTCTTTTGATTTCAAATAAAAACTCTCTCTATCAGCCTGAAACCCACCAGAGTCTGTAAAAATAACACCATCATACTGGGAAAAAGCATGCAAACCACCCATTTTTTTAATAACATCCACCCCTGGATTGAGCGACAAGACAAGTGAATTCGAAATCCACGCCTTAATCCCAATCTCTTTCAAATCCTGCGGCGTAATAAACTTAACACTCCCCTTAGTTGCACAGGGCATGAGGAACGGTGTATCGACTTTTCTTTCGTTAACCGAGAATACACCTGTCCTTGCGTTATTCTTTCTGTCACACGCCTCGCTACAAAACATTCTCTTTCCTACCATGTTAGATATTTTATAAAAAACTTATTTTTTCTACGTATATATATTTTTCTCACTTCATCTCCAAAAAATATAATCAATGCAAAAGGAACGGATAATAAGAGTTCAAATAATGAAAGCGGAGCAGTTCCAAAGAATGAATGGGTAAATGGTAAATACACAATAACAGCAAGAATTAATAATTCTGAAATAATCCCCCAATATAAAAGTTTATTTGTAAAAAATCCTTTTCTAAAGATGCTCTGCCTACGAGTTCTACAAATTAGAACATCTGCAACCTGACATATAATGACACTAGCGAAAAAAGCGGTAACTGCCTTCTGGTACAAAGGATTCTGAAATGAGAGACTTTGCCCCCATACCCAACCTCCATTATATAATACAAAAAAATAACTGCAGAAGCCAGCTGCAGCTTGCAAAACTCCAATTATTCCGTAGGACCTAATTAAAAGATTTTTTGTTAATAATTTTTCATTTTTTCCCCTAGGTTTTTTTCTCATCACATCCTCTTCAGGAGCTTCATTACCCAATCCCAAGGCAGGAAGCAAATCAGTTCCAAGATCTATGGCGAGAATTAACACTATCGTTAGCGGCAGTGGAATTCCTAATAATACAAAGGCAATAAAGGGCAGAATCTGAGGAACATTGGATGTTAAGATATACGCAATAAATTTTTTAATATTGTCAAAAATTGTCCGGCCTTCCTCTATTGCGTTAACAATTGTTGCGAAATTATCATCCATAAGAACCATATCACTTGCTTCCCTGGCTACTTCTGTACCAGAGATTCCCATCGAGACGCCCATATCAGCATGCTTAAGTGCTGGGGCATCATTCACTCCATCTCCTGTTACTGTAACTATTTCACCCAATTCCTTGAGGGCACGCACAATCTGAAGTTTTTGAAAAGGATTAGTTCTTGCAAAAATAAGATTTTCTTTTTGAAGAATAGAACGAAATCTTTTCTGAGGCATATTTTTGAGTTGGTCACCTGTTACCATATTTGGTTTTCCATTAATTAAACCAATTTTTTGAGCTATTGATTCAGCAGTTAGTGTATGATCTCCTGTAATCATGATAACCCGTATTCCTGCGGATGTTGCCTTCCGAATAGCTTCTTTAACTTCTTTCCGTGGAGGATCTGTAAGCCCTACAAGTCCAAGAAAAATAAAATGATCTTCCTTCACTTTAGCAGTGGAAGTTTGCTTATATCCAAATCCTAATACCCTTTCTCCTCGTGAGGCAAGGGAGCAATAGGTCTGGGTTAGTTTATTTTTTTCATCAGCGGTTAACATCCTGGTAGAAGAACCAACGAGGATGCGACTGCATTTCTCGAGTATCACCTCTGGCGCACCTTTCATAAATGCAATCTTACGTCCCTCCACAATACATGTGCTAATCATTCTTTTTGTTTTTGAGTCAAAGGGGGATTCATGAATTCGAGGGTAGCTGCTAATATTTTTTTTACCTAAAAACTTCTGTGCATACGCCAATAATGCTGTTTCAGTAGGATCACCTGATAAGCCTCTTGAGGTATATTTAGAATTATTGCATAAGCTCATGTTGAGGATCAATTTCTGAAAGGCCTGACTTTTGCACAGTGGTCTGTCAACATTAATAAACATTCCATCTACAAAAAGACTGGCAAGACTCATTTTGTTCTGCGTGAGTGTTCCTGTTTTATCTGTGCAGATAACAGTAGTACTTCCCAGAGTTTCAACTGACTCTAAATTTTTGATAAGTGCATTTTTTTTGGCCATTCTTTTGCTTGCAATAGTGAGACAAAGAGTAACTGTGGGGAGAAGTCCTTCCGGAACATTGGCAACGATAATACCAATTGCGAAAATAATACTCCCTATGAGGAGTTGCCCCAATAATATACTGAGGGCAAAAAAAACAGAGCCAAGTACAATTGCAATAATAGAGATAATGCGAATAAATCTGCTAATTTCCTTGTGTAGAGGATTCGCTTCTTTCTCCGACTGCCTTGTTAACGATATAATCCTACCAATCTCAGTGTGCATACCAGTTGCATAAACAACTGCTTTACCATTTCCTGATTGGACAGTAGTTCCTGAAAAAACCATATTTCTTGATTCTAGAATATGTTCATGGGTGCACTCCAATTTTCTCAATTCTGGTTCCGATTCACCTGTTATTGAGCTAAGATCAATCTTTAATTGATGCTCTTCAATTAATCTTCCATCAGCTGGAACTTTATCTCCTTCTTGCAGCAGGAAAACATCACCTACAGTTAATTCAGCTGCTTCTAATTGCTTTTCTTCTCCATTTCTTATAACAGTTACCTGCTGGGGAAGCATTTTTTTAAAACTTTCAAGAATTTGTTCACTTTGATATTCCTGAATGAATGTAAAAAGAGCATTAAGCACCACAACAACTAATAAAGCTATCCCTATATAGAGGTTCCCCATTCCAGGGGATAAATATTCCGCCAAAAAAGCCAATAGCCCTCCAAGGATGAGCAGGATTGCAAAAAAATTTGTGAATTGCCTCAGGAATTTAAAGATCAACTGATATCTTTTTTTTTGTACGAGAATATTTTTGCCATATTGAGCTAATCGTAGAGAAGCCTTTTCATCACTAAGTCCTAATGCAGAGGACCTGACTATCTTGTAAAAATACTCAAGAGAAACTTTGTGTTCATTCATAATATCAATAATTGAGAAGAGTATAAAAATCTATTTGCTGATATTAATAGATAATCCTAAACTCCTCATAACTCTCAGTAGCATCTTCCCAAGCTTCTGTAACCCTAGCAATTTTAGCCCATTTTGTCCCTGTCTTGCAAAAGGAAAGCAGTTTCATTAACGCTTCTTCTTCACCCTCGGCAACAATCTCAACACTCCCATCAGGCTTATTAGCAACCCACCCAAACACACCTAGCTTAATAGCATACTGCTTGGTATAATACCTCATAGAAACTCCCTGAACCTCTCCTCTTACTCTAATGCGAATTCTGCGGTTCATAGAAGGGGGGTAGGTAAAGTAAGCATAAAAATCTTTCCCTAAGATCAATAATTTTCTACAAAACCTTTATAAATCCCCTCCCATCACTCAATCCAATGAAATACAGAACCCACACATGCAACCAGCTAACAAAGAAAGACATAGGGAAAAAAGTAATCCTATCTGGTTGGAACCATAGCAGAAGAGACCATGGAGGATTGATTTTCATAGACCTCAGAGACAGATACGGCCTAACTCAATTAGCTTTTGATCCAAAACATAATAAAAAATCTCACCAAACAGCTGAAGACCTTAGTCGTGAGGATGTAATAACAATCCAAGGAAAAGTCAGAGCAAGACCTCAGGGCATGACCAATAAGAAACTTGCAACTGGAGAAGTCGAGGTCCTAGTAGACACAATCAATCTCTTCAGCAAATCAGAAACCCCTCCTATTGAAATCGATGATAGAACAGAGGCAAATGAAGAAATGCGTCTTAAATACAGATATCTTGATTTGAGAAGGCCAAAGATGTTGAAAAACATTCAGTTTCGAAACGAGTGCGCCAAGGCTGCTCGAGATTTTATGCACAAAAATGATTTTATTGAAATAGAAACTCCACTATTGGTAAGAGCAACACCGGAGGGTGCAAGAGATTATATAGTCCCAAGCCGTACAGTTCCAGGAAAGTTTTTCGCCCTACCACAGAGTCCGCAACTCTACAAGCAAATCCTTATGGTTGGGGGAATTGACCGCTACTTCCAGATGGCAAAATGCCTAAGAGATGAAGATCTACGCTCTGACAGACAGCCAGAGCATACTCAAATAGATTTTGAGATGAGTTTCGCAACAGCTGAAGAAGTCATGGAGCTTGTTGAAGACCTATTCAAGCACATCACAAAGGAAACAAAAGGTGTTCAGATAAAAGAAAAATTTCCGGTTTTAACATACGATGAATCAATGGATAAATACGGAACTGATAAGCCAGATATGAGATATGAGCTATTCCTTACAGAAGTAACTGATATTGTAAAAGATTCTAACTTTAAAGTTTTTAGTGATGTTGCAAGCTCTGGAGGAATCATCAAATGTATAAACCCAGAACAAGACCTTCCTAGAAAAGAAATAGATGGATTAATTGATTTTTGCATTAAAGCTGGAGCAAAAGGCATGGCCTGGATGCGTGTCACCAGTAAAGGCCTGGAATCCAACATTGCCAAATTCTTCCCTGCAAAAGTGCAAAAAGAAATCATAAAGAAAACAAAAGCAAAGCCAGACTCAATTTTAATGTTTATTGCTGACAAGCCCAAGGTGACAAATGATATTCTGGATAGACTCCGTCAAGAATTAGCAAAACGCATGAAATTAATTAAACCAGATACCTTAAAGTATTGCTGGGTTATTGATTATCCCTTATTTGAATGGGATGAAGAATCCCAAGGATTTACTCCTTGTCATCACATTTTTTCAAGACCCAAAGAAGATTCCATCCCTCTCCTAGAAAAAGACCCTGCCAAAGTAAAAGCAGACCTATTCGACATTGTTTTAAACGGTACAGAACTTGGCTCTGGCTCTATCCGAATCTCTCAACCAGATCTTCAAAAGCGTGTCATGAAAGTTATTGGCTTAGATGAAAAAGAAGCAAACAAAAAGTTCGGATTTCTTTTAGATGCCTACAAATACGGCGGTCCTCCGCATGGCGGAATGGGTCTAGGGTTTGACCGGCTCGTAACCATCCTACTTGGTCTTGAAGACATCAGAGAAGTCATCGCATTCCCAAAAAACAAAAACGCAGAATGCCCCATGGACGGTTGTCCTTCCGACATAACAGAGGAGCAGATGAAGGAATTAAACATTAAATCTAGTGTTGTGAAGAAATAATTATTTCAAATAAGCCGAATACCTCACACTTTAGTGTATGGAGAGCCATCGGATTTTTTCATTTTCAAAAAACTAATTTTTCTCCCAAAGAACATTCTTTTTCAAAAAAGCATCTGGCACCCAGATGCCATAATTATTCTTGTAGTCTCTCCTGCATTCATCAACATCAAAAAGGTCACTTAAGGATTCTGGACAAAACAATTCATAACCCACCAATCTTCCCCCATACTCAGTAAATCCTATAGTGGCATGATCATAGTCCATTGGATCTTTTTTCAAATGGATCTCTAAAAAGTTTTTTTTCTTTGAATCTCTAAAAGCAGCTTCAGCAAAATCTAAAATCATAGTACGCCTTAGAGTTCTCACATACGCCTTATGCCTTCTAGTACCATCATGAACATACAATTCATCCGCATACTTATGCCCAACCAGAAACCTCAATAACCGATAATAATCCTTCTCTGTAAGTGCATCTCCCTCTTCAGGCGTAACCTCTAGAGGATTGAACACTCTACTGTATACATTCTCCCTCCGTATGGATGCATTCTTACTCCAAAACCTCTGGGCAAGTTGAAAGTCTTGCCGCGAAAAGAGCTTCAGCTTAATTTCTCTAGTGTAAAATTTCCTATCCTCACCTGTAAAATCCTCAATATTCATCCAGCTCAAGAATCCAAGCTTACTTAAATACCTTTCAAAAGCCTTATAAACTTCTCACCAATCAATTCTTGAATGCCCCAAATCTCAATAATCATTCCAGCGCGCAATGAAGAGAAATACATAAAGAAAACCTTAGACTCTGTTTTCGCATCAGACTACAAAGACTATGAGGTCACTGTAATCCTCGATTCTTGCACAGACAACACCCAGAATGTGATCCAACCATACAAAAACCTTAATTTCATCTCAATAAACGCAAGAAAAGCATCTATCGCAAGAAACAAAGGAGCAGAACTTGCTAAAGGATCTATCTTAGTGTTTCTCGATGCTGACACCATTATCCCTCAAAACCTCTTATCCACAATCCACGCCCAATTCACACCTCAATACAGTGTAGCTACTGTCAAAGCTGTACCTGACCAACAAAAACTCATCCCAAACCTTATGCTCTGGAGCAAAGAACTCTACATCACCCTAAAGCTGAGAATCTCATCAAATGGAATAATCATAACAAATAAAGATACCTTTCAAAAAATTAAATTCAGAGAAGACCTTCCATTTCATGAGGATGGAATCTTCATGCGACAAGCCGCTAAGCTGGGAAAATTTCTCTACATCAAGTCTACCACTGTTACAGAATCCATGCGCAGGTATCAAATCATGGGTTACATTAAACCAACATGGTTCTGGATAAAAGAATTCTGGAAAAACATTTTTGGAAAAAGAGCAAAAGAATATCCCCTAGCAAGATGAAATACAGGCTCATTGCCTTTGACCTTGACGGCGTGATTTTTCAAGATAAATCATTCTGGAGAAGAATGCACCAAGTCTACAATACCGAAAAAAAAGGCCACGCTCTAGCTGAAAAATATCTCAAAAAAAACTATCCAAAGTTAGTGAGAGAAGTTATTGGCAAACTTTGGAAAGACAAACCAGCTATACCATACAGAAACCTCATCAAAAAAGCAAAATACAATCCAGGTGTAAAGGAAACCTTTGCAAAACTAAAAAAAATGCCGATCAAAACAGCAATTATTGCAGGTTCTGAATCATCCCTAGTAAAGCGAGCAAAAAAAGAGCTCAACATCGACTACGCTTTTGGCAATCAACTAGTAATCAAAAAAAACAAAATCTCAGGAGAGTTTATCCCTGCCCATGACTTTCACGGCAAGGGCCTCACACTAAAGAGCCTTTGCAAAGATCTTAATATCCCTCTGAGCCAAACCATTGTTGTAGGTGATGATGAGAACGACATCTCAAAATTTAAGATAGCTGGTTTGTCAATAGCTTTTAATAGCACATGCCAGGATTTAAAAAAAATCGCATCCATAATAATCCAAAGTAACAATCTAAAAAGAATTCTACCTCATATTAGTTGACAAACCACAATCTATTTATACCCCTCTCCCTCACCTTTTAATATGAAAATAGATGAATCCATGTTAAAGCATGTTGCAGAGGTAGCCAGACTTAAACTTACCGAAGCTGAAATAAAAAAATTCCTTCCAGAGTTAAAGGAAGTATTAGATACCTTCTCAAAAATTAGTGAAGTAGATACAAAAAATACTACCTCCTCTTACCAACCAGTCCCTCTAAAAAATGCATTGCGAGAAGATAAACCAAAACAATGCCTTACCCAAGAGCAAGCCCTCTCATTAACCACTCACAAAAAAGAAGGATACTTTAAGGGCCCAAAAGCAGTCTAAAATGCCATCTGTCACCACATTTGTTAAAAAAGTGCATAGTGGAGAAATTAATGTAGTGGAACACACTGCAAAAGTTCTACAAGAGGCAAAAAAACTCAACAGAGAGTATCATTATTACAATACTATCTGTGAACCTCTAGCAAAACAACAAGCAAGAGCAATTAAAAAAAACCCAAAAGGTAGACTAGCTGGAGTTCCTGTTTCTGTAAAAGATGCTATCTGCGTACAAGGTGTTGAATCAACCGCAGGATCCAAAATCCTCAAAGGCTACAAGCCTTTATTTGATGCCACAGTAATCCAACGCCTAAAAAAAGAAGGAGCTATCATTATTGGAAAAACAGCCCAAGATGCATTCGGCTTTGGCTCTTTTTCAACAAATGTAGGATTGGATATGAAAGCCCCCATTAACCCATTAGATCCTACAAGGGCATGCGGAGGCTCCTCTGGAGGCTCTGCTGGCATTACACAATTAACCCAATATCCTCACCTAAGCTTAGGAGAATCTACTGGGGGATCAATTGCAGCACCTGCTTCTTTCTGCGGTATCCCAGCCTTATGCCCAACGTATGGAAAAATATCAAGATACGGCTTAATGGACTATGCAAACTCCTTGGATAAAATCGGCCCAATGGGAAAGACAATTGAAGACATTGCTCTCCTTCTTGAAATCATAGCAGGCCATGATCCAAAAGACTCTACCTCACTAACCTCAAAAACAGAATCCTACTCAAAATCCCTAACAAAAGCAGATCACCATATCGGAATCATCAAAGAAACATTAGGAAAAGGCACTGATCCCAAAATTAAGGACATGGTTCTTAACACAATTGATGAGTCTGAGATTAAGCACGCATCAGTTTCCCTACCATTAACTCAAAAATACGGTGTCTCAACATATTTTCTGTTGGCAATGGCAGAAGCCTCGACAAACCTTGCAAAATATTGCGGAATGCGCTATGGAAAACATGAAACACTCAAAGGATCATTCAATGAATACTTCTCCAAAGTAAGATCTCACAATCTTAACGAAGAATCAAAACGAAGGATCATGATAGGGACATTTGCCAGAATGGCAGGTTACAGAGATGCTTTCTATCTCAAAGCCACAAAGATAAGAACAAAAATAATTGAAGAGTACAAAAAGCTCTTCAAAACCTATGATGTTCTTGCAAGCCCAACAATGCCCATCATCGCTCCTACTTTCAAAGAAATCGAAAAACTCACCCCTCTCCAGCATTACATGATGGACACCATGACAGTAGGTCCAAACTTAGCTGGCCTGCCCCACATGAATGTCACCATTGGAGAGAAAGACGGAATGCCAGTTGGCTTACTACTCATAGCAGATCATGAACAAGAAAGCACTTTACTAAAAGCAGCAAAGGTTATTGAAAATGTCGAATGAAATTTTAATTGGATTAGAAATCCATGTCCAGCTTAACACAGCTACAAAGCTTTTCTGTAGTTGTGCAACTCAAGGATCTGAAGATCCGAACACCCGTACCTGTCCAACCTGCCTAGGTATGCCTGGCTCAAAGCCCATATTGAATAAGGCAGCAGTTGAGAAAGCACTCAAACTTTGCTTAGCAGCAGATTGCACTATTGCACCCGAACTGATCTTCAGCAGAAAATCATACTTTTATCCTGACATGTCAAAAAACTATCAAATAACACAATACGAATTGCCGTTAGGAACTGGCGGATCCATAAAACTAGCCAAAGACAAATCCATATCCTTAATCCGAATCCACATGGAAGAAGACCCTGCCTCATTGGCTCATCTCGGCAGCATGGAAAAATCACCCTACACCTTGGTCGACTATAATCGTTCTGGAAATCCATTAGTAGAGATCGTTACTAAACCTGATATGCACTCTTCAGATGAGGCAAGACAATTCATGAAAAAACTCATAACCTTGTTGGAATACCTTGAAATCTTCGATATCAACTCAGGCATCATCAAAGCAGATGTTAATGTCAACATAAAGCCATATCCAAGAGTTGAGATTAAAAACGTTACAGGCTTTAAAGAGATCCAAAGAGCAATCGAATACGAGCTTAGCCGCCAAAAGCAAGAACTGAAAGAAAAAAAGAAAGCAACCCAACACACCCGAAATTGGAATTCTGAAAAAGGAATAACCACAATGCTCCGTTCCAAAGAAACAGAGGAAGAGTATGGCTACATTATTGATCCAGATCTTACAGTAACAGACATAACAGATCCAATGCTCCAAAAATTAAAAGCAGAACTTCCTGAATTAGCAGAAGAAAAAATCAACAAATTCACGAAAACCCTCAACGTCGCAGAGGATCATGCAAAAATCATCTCTACTGATAAAGCAATGGCAGAATTACTAGAAAGAGCCGCAAAACAAGTCGCTCCAGACTTAGCAGCTAAGTGGATCAGAAGAGAGCTCAACAGGGTCCTGAACTACAACAAGAAAAAGCTCAAAGACCTCGATTTCGATGAAGAAAACTTCTTTAAACTCTTAAAACTTATTGAAAAGAAAACAATCACAGATACCACAGCACAAAAACTACTGGAACAGTTCATCGTAAAACCATTTGACATTGCTAAATACGTAAAGGATAAAAAACTCGAAGCTGTCTCAGATTCAGGATCACTGGAAAAGTTCTGCCAAGAAGCAATCAAAGAAAACCCTGACGCAGTAAACGACTACAAAAGCGGAAACGAAAAAGCTTTACACTTCTTAACAGGCCAAGTCATGAGAAAAACCAAAGGCCAGGCAACTCCTGGTGAGGTTAATGGGATTCTAGTGAGCTTATTAAAGTGAATACTTAACCATAGTATGTGAATAGCTAAATAATTGCTCTTAAAGAATAAAATGGGCTTTGCCCATTTAATCTCCATGTGGAGATTAAAGTCATAATCTTTGCCATGACATCTGC
>Ga0187833_10004312_pt1 | contig 13951 bp, 12 predicted proteins | sample ETNtaG_37_FD_167968 | JGI IMG/M metagenome (GOLD analysis project Ga0187833, IMG submission 167968) | Marine microbial and viral communities from oxygen minimum zone, Eastern Pacific Ocean - ETNP2014_SV_400_PacBio MetaG (Illumina Assembly) | ecosystem: Environmental > Aquatic > Marine > Hypoxic... | reverse complement strand
TAAATTTTTTTAGTATTTCTCTATCTTCAGGTTTGAGAATTTGATCTTTTTCAGTTGCTTTTTTTAATTCATTTCTTACTTTATTTCTGATCATTTCTCTTCCTTGATCATTTGTTAAATTTTTTAAAGTATGTTCATAATATCCAATTTTTTTTCCTATTGTAAATTGATACAATAAGTAAATTCCCAAAAGAACAAAAATTGTTTTATAAACAAAAATTTTCATCTGAAGACACTATTAGAACTTTTTTTAAAAATTACTAGTTATTAATGTAAATACTATTGATTGGTATTTTATTTACATTAAAGACTTTAAGTAATTTAAATTTTTCATTTAATTTTTGTTCTATTTTAATCGGATTCCCCTTTTGATAAAAATGATTTGTAACAATGAAGTTGGATTCATTTATATTCTTTACAAAATTAAATCTTTTTCTATCTTTTTTATCAAGCATTAAAAGACTCCAGTGGTAAGGAGATTCACTTAAAACGAAAACATTAATTTTTTTACTAGAATTATTTTTTGCTATGAAATTTAATACTTTTAAATTACTCACTCCCCAATAGTCTATTTCAAAATTATCCCTTATATTATTCCCAGCTAGTTTATTAAAATAAGAGAATTGAAAAGGATGATGTTTTATCATCCACAAAGATGTAAATATTAAAAATGGAATTATAAATATAAAAGTATATTTAACTTTAATTTTTCTCGAAATAAATTCTAACCCTCTAATTGATACAAAGATCAAAGATGGATAAATATAGTACAATTGTCTCCATCCATTATATAAAGTTGAATTAAGTTCTATAACTAGGATAATCGAGAAAAAAAAAATTGAAAAGAATATTATATCCATTCTTTCTTTATTTCCTCTGTAGATATCATTAAAACTTTTTTTTTCAGACAAATTAATAAATCTTTTTATAAATCTAACAATTACCAAATAAGAGCCCAGAAAAAAAAGAAACAAATATAGAATAGGAGTAGATACAAGTATCCATACTATAGAATAATGCCACGGTAAATTTAATGCACTTATGTAATTACCTAAATAAAATATACCACCTGTCCACGGATAAGAGCTCATCGATTCAAAAGTATTAAAAAAATTTGTTATTGGATCGATCCACAAATGAGGCCAAAACAATATTGTAAAAATCTTAAGTAAAACAATGTAAATAATAATTTTAAAGATGTTTTTATTAAAATAATTTTTGTTTTCCATTGATCTAAGGATAAAAAAAATAACCACAACAAAGGGTACAATAATTCCTAGTACTCTGGTGGCTATTGCAAGAGAACATGTAATTGAAGATAGTAAAGCTCCTTTATAAGTTGGATTATTTAAAAAATTTATTGAAAAAAAAAGACTTATTATAAAAAAAGAAAAAAAGATAATATCTTTGTTGTTATAGAAACTGTCGGAAAAAATTCTTGGACTTAAGTAAAAAAAAAGAAGACCAATTATACTTAATAATTCGGAAAATCTTTTCTTTAGTAACATGAAAAAAAAAATACTTGATATAAAAAATATTATAAAATTAAATAAATGCCTAATAAGAAAAATTTGCTTTATATCGTCTATCAAAAAGGTTTTTTCTATATATGCCATGGGTAAATTAAACATGACACCATAGTTAGAATAAATGTATTCCTCTAATTTTGGAAAACCAGAATAAGTTTCTAGTGAAAGAATTTCCCTAACAAAATTCAGTGAAACAAAACCGCCTATTCTTTCATTATATTCATCCCAAGATATACCATAATCATCGTAAATATTTATTCCAATAATAAAGAAAACTGCAAAAATAAAAAAAGGCAACAATTTTTGAAAATTGATTTTTTTTTCCATTTTTTATAAATTGATTATTTAATTTTTGCGATAATTAAAGTAAGAAAATTTGAGTATATCATTTTAAGTATAAAATATTTTTATATCAAAGAATTATAAATTAATTAATATCAAATTTTTATTATAAAATATATGAACAAAAGTACATCATTATTGTTATTAGTGCATAACGAAATTGATACAATTGAAAATGAGATTGTAGAAATAAATAAGTTTTTAAGAAATAATTCAAATTCAGAACTAGTAATCGTACAAGATGGAAGTACCGATGGAACGTATGAAAAATTAAATGAACTAAAAGCAAAATATAATTTTATACTAAATAGTTTGGAAAAAAGAAGGGGATATACACAAGCTTTCATAGATGGTGTTAATACTTGCTCGGGAAATACTATTTTATTTACCGATTCAGGAGGAAAATACAATTTTCAGAATATACAAATATTTTTGAATATGTTTAATTTAAAAGATTTAGATTTGTTGGCTGGTTATAGAGTTAAAAGAAAAGATAAGTTTTTACGAAGATTTCTTTCTTTTTTTTACTCAAAACTATGTAATATATTGTTTTGGAATAACTTTAAAGATTTGGATTGTGGATTTAAGGTTTTTAATAAAAGTAAATTGTTATTAATTCTAAAAAATTATAAATTTACTAAATCTCTTCTTACATCACAAATATTTATATATTTTATTAAAAAAAAATGGAATATTTACCAGCTACCAATCGAATATTTGGAGATCAAGGATAGAAACTCTAGAGGAATGCCTATGAATAAAATTTTAATTATTGCTATTGTTTCAATAACTAATTTATTTAAAATTAAATTAAACTTGAATAAAATATCAGACTTTAATTAATTTGGATCCACTATCAGTAAAACCAAAATTAATACATTCAAGTTTGGATAATCTTTTTTTGACTTTTTTTTGATTTTCATATTTTACAAAAAAAAGAAAATATCCTCCACCCCCAGCACCGAGCAATTTTCCACCAATTGCTCCGGCATTGAGGGCATCTTCATAGATTTGATCTATATTTATTGGTGAAACTTTAATATCTAAATTTTTTTTAATCATCCAGTTTTCATGCAATATATGACCCAAGTTGTCTAAACTTCCAGATGTTAATTCATATTCAAAATTTTTTGCTAAATTAGATAGTTTTTCAAAATTTATGAATTTTTTTCCACTTTTTTTAATACTTTCTAATATGTGGTCTGCACTTCTATTAATTCCACTATAAAATAGCATCAGATTATTTTCAAATTTTTTTTTTCTTGATTTTGATATTTTTATTTTTTTTACCGTAACAGATTTATTTCTTTTGAAGATAATTGTATTTAATCCACCATAAGCTGCAGAAATTTGATCTTGCATTCCAATTGGCTTTTTACATTTTTTAATTTCAATTTCACAAGCTTGTTTGCTTAATAATTTTTTTCCTATTTTTTTATTTATTAAAAATTTGTTTATTGCATTAGATAGACCAACCGTTAATGCACTAGATGATCCCAATCCACTGCCTGATGAAGGAACATCAGCAGAAGTGATAATTTCTACTCCTCTGTATATTTTAAAATATTTTAATGAGTTTCTAATAATAACATGGCTAATATCATTTGTATTATTCACATTTTCAGTTAGCGAATAAGAAATTCTTATTTTACCATCATGTTTGTTATTTAATAATATATATATATATTTATTTATTGTAGTTGATATCACTCTACCAGATATGTTACTTTTTTTGTTAAAATAATCTGAACCACCTCCAGCAAAACTAATTCTCAATGGTGTTTTAGATAATATCATTTTAAAAACATTGTTAATAAAAATTTTCTTAAATAGAAAAACCTATGGATTAAAAATAGATCTTGTCGCAGAGTATAAATTTTTATAATTCTTTAATCCATTTTTAACAAATTTTTTTCCTACAATTAAACATTTAATTCCAGTTTTTTTCGCTGCAAGATAATCTACATCTCTATCTCCAATCATGTATGAATTCTTCTTGTTAATATTCATCTCTTTGATTGCACGTAAAAACATACCATTATTTGGTTTTCGCCAGTTTGATCTTTTTTTAAATTTAATATTTTCCCCCTTGAATCCTTTGCGAGGATGGTATGGGCAAAAGTATATTCTATCAAAGTAAGCATTATTTTTTCCAAAGAGATATTCTAGTTTTTTATGATCATTCTCAAGTTTTTTTAAAGTAATAAAACCTTTAGCTACTGCTGGTTGATTAGTTACAATAACAGATAAGTATCCATTATCGTTTATTTGTTTTACTGCTTTGATAGCCCCATAATTTAATTTCAAAGGATTTTGATATTGATTTTTAAAATTATCTTTGTTGATTACTCCATCTCTATCTAAAAAAATTGCAGGGATTTTTTTATTTAAATTTCCATTTATAAATTTTTTTGTTCTTATTTGTTTTTTGATTAAATTGATTCTATCGAGTGTCCCTGCATCTTTTACATATTCACGAGTATTATAAGCATGTATTTTTAAATTTGTTTTCAATAATTTTCCAAGAACGTCATTTGAAAAATCCTGAAATTTGTCTAATTTTAAATATTTTAAAATTTTTTTATTTATAATAAATATTCCGGACATGCATAAATTACCTATGTTCATTTTTTTATGTGGTTTTTTATGTAGTTTTATAATTTTAAATTTTTTGTTGATCTCAACAATATCACTGTCAGAAGGATGATCATTTGGATGAACAAGTAATGTTAAGTGGCTTTTTTTTTGCAGATGAAATTTTATGAATCTTTTAAAATCAATATTAAAAATTAAATCTCCATATATTATTAAAAAATTTTCAAAATTAATTTTTTCTAAATTTTTTAAACAACCGGCGTTACCCAATGGTTTACTTTCTTCTAAGAAAATAAATCTCAATCTTTTAAATTTTTTTTTTAATACATTGTGGAATTTTTTATAATTTGTTTTTGAAAGTATAAATATTCTTTTTTTAATTGCTGATAATTTTTCTATCTGATGGAATATAATAGGTTTATTTACAATTTTTAAAAAAGCTTTGGGTTTATTTCTTATGATTTTTTTTAATCTAGTACCACTCCCACCTATCAAGATAGCAATTTCCATAAATTCTTTATTGTTTTTAATACTCCTTTATTGCTTTTTTTATTGATAGATAAGAGTTTAAATGAAATTTAAATCCTGTTTTATTTAGTTTTTTCGTAGAATATTTGTAATGAGGAATATCTCCTTTCCATCCACGATCATTTTTTTCATATATAATTTTTTTATTTATTCTAAATTTTTTCAATAACAAATGAACGATATTTTTTACTTTAATTCCGTTGTCATTTGTTCCAATATTATAATAATTAACTTTTTGAGTATGTTTTCTTTTAATTACGTAAATCATACATCTTATTATTTCACCAACATGAGAATAGGGTTTACGTTGTTGACCATTACCTAATACTTTTAAATTTTGATTTTTTGCCATAATTTTTTTTGATAAATCATAAATGACACCATGCGTTAAATTTTTTCCCACAACATTTGGAAATCTGAATATGAAACTTTTTATATTATTATTAAATGAAAAAGCTGATATAAATGATTCCGAAGCTAACTTCATTGCTCCATAATAGCTTTCTGGCATGTGAGGAGATGAGCTTTCACTTATTCTACCTCTGATATTGCCATAAATTGCAGAACTTGATGAAAAAACTAAAATCGTTTTTTTTTCAACAAATGGTTTTAGAAAATTACAAATATTAGCAGTTGTCAAAAAAGTATTTTTCAAATCGGCAAAAGTATTATTAGCACCTGATTGGATATCGGAATTTGCTGCCAAATGCCAAATTTGTTTAAGTCTATTTTTTTTTAGAATATTTAAAATTTTATTATTATTTATTTTCTTGTTTAAGTTGATTTCAAAAAAAATAAATTTTTTATTTTTTGTAAAATTTTTAATGAATTCTAATTTTCCGAGTCTGAAGTTGTCAATTCCTATAATAATGCATTTTTTTCTCTTGATTAGTTCAGAAAGTAAAGTAGATCCAATTAACCCAGCTACACCGGTAATTATATAGACATCTTTATTTTTTGTTTTCAATTTCATTGATTATCTCTTCTGATAGAATTTTTGCATTTTTTATAACTTGATCTGAATTTAAGTATTCCCATGAACCCCATCTTCCTAAAAATTTAACACCACATTTATTATAATAGTTAATAATGTTATTAACACTTTTTTTATGTTCAAGATTATAAATTACATAAGCATATTCAAATTTCTTTAAAACATAAGAATGAATATCGGATCTTTTCTTTATAAATTTAATTTTATATAAACCACTAATAATTTGATTTATAATGAAATTCTTATTCATTTTATCAATTCTACAACCTTTTCTAAAAGTAATTTCAATTTCAAAAAAACTATAGTTTTTTTCAGAATAATTTTTTCCTAAAAAGTTTAACTTAGAAATTCTATGAAAAATAATATCTTTATCAGGAATCATAAAAGCAAAATTATCTCCAGCTATATCTCCTTTTATTTTAAATACAGAAATATATATTGAATTATATTTTAGATTTTTTGAATAATTTATAGTTTTTTCATCTGGATGAAATATTTTATAAAAATAATTTAGAGGTATAGTAGAAATCAATATTTCACTTTTGAATTTTTTTTTATTTGTGTAAATTTTAAAAAATTCATTATTTTTATTTATTTTTAATATTTTTTGATTAGTATAAATTTTAATTTTTTTATTTAACCTTCTTTTAAAAGAATTAAACAAACTTTCTATGCCACCCTTAACGGGGTAATTAAAGTATAATTGGTGCTTATATCCCTCACTATCAATTCCTTTTGCGCTGTTTATAATATCTTTATTAGGAGGTCTTGGGATTCTCTCAACCATTTGTGTATCCATTTTTGAAATAGGATATTTCCAAATTTTATTATTATAGGGTTCTAAATATAGTTTCAGGATTCCTTTACCAAAAGTTTTCAAAAAAAATTGTTTCATATTTTTTGGCTTTATTTTTTTATAGTTGTTATTCAAAAACATTTTTAGGGCATATTCTAATTCAGCTTTAGGTAATTTGTGGAGTTCATTTTCGAACGGATATTTTATTAATGTTTTTTTGTTAAATATTATTTTATTTGATCTTCTTATCTTTGCTTTATTTTTACCAAGTAAATTAAGAATTGTTTTCAAATTTTTTTTGTCTTTAGAAAAAATAATATGAGGCCCCACATCATAATAAATTTTTCCAAATTTATATGACCTAAGTAATCCACCTATTTTGTTTTCTTTTTCTAATATGTTAATATTTTCAATATTTTTATTATTTTGCAAAAAATAAGATAATGATATAGATGCTATTCCTCCTCCAAGTAATATAATGTTCATTATTTATTTCTTTAAAAAGATCGACAAATTATCAATAATAAAAAATGTTAGTAAATGCTTTTTCTTATCATACCTTTTTTAAAGATATATCTAAACCAAGCAATCTCATCTTTAACTATTCTATTTATAAATGAAAATCTAGGCTTCCATTTTAGTTTGGAGTAAGCCTTAGTATTATTACAAATTAAAATATCATTATCAGCTTTTCTTTTTTGGACAAATTTGTAATTAAATTTAAATTTTTTTTTCATAAAGTTTAAAATTTCAAGTAGGGATAAACCTTTTTTACTACCTAAATTGACGATTAAAGAATTATTTTTATTTTTTTTTAAATAACAAATTGACTTATTTATAGCATGGCAAATATCTAATATGTGAATATAGTCTCTAACACAAGTTCCATCTTTTGTATTAAAATTGTTTCCATATATTTTAATTGTTTTTTTTTGTATTATTTTTTGTATTAAAAGGGGGAAAAAATGTGTTTCAGGGCTGTGAAACTCACCAATTCTCGGTTTTTGTAATGAAGAACAAACATTAAAAAATCTTAATATAACATATTTGGTTTTATTATTTTTGAATTCCTTAATTATCTCACTTTCATTTAAAAGTTTTGTTTCTCCATAAATGTTATTAGGTTTTTTTAAGAATTCTTCTTTAAGAGATTTGTTTAATGGCGCGTAAACAGATGCAGTGCTAGAGAAAATAAAATATTTTAATTTAATTTTTTTTGATATTTTTAAAATGTTTTTTGTTACATGAACGTTGTTTAAAATATATTTTTTTTTATTATTGATGTTATCTAATGTGGACTCAGCAGCTAAATGAATTATTAAATCAGGTTTATAATTATTAATTATTTTAAAGCTTTTTTTAAAATCTAGAAAATTACATTTAACAAAATTATTTTGTTTATTAAGTCTTGTTTTTTTTTTATCTATACCTAGTATTTTATTTTTTTTTGATTTAAGAAATGAGAATAAGCATGATCCTATGTAACCAGAAGAGCCAGTAATTAATATTTTCATAAAAGATTCTTTTTTATGTGATCAAATTAAATTAAAGTAGCTAAGATTGCTATATCCATATAGTAGTAAGAAAAATCTGTTAATCTTAACCTTAGAAATTGTTTTCTCTTCATTAAACACAGGTATAACAACAATCAGATTTATAGAATTTAATTCCATCATTTAATGTTCATAGATTTGTTTAATATTGAATTTTATCATAAAACAGAATCCGTTTTAATAATGAGGTTTGTCAATGAAATAATTTCGGATCCTAATAGGTTTTTTTCTCAACATATATTTATAAACATTAACATTTTCAAGTACTCTCTGAACATAGTTTCGCGTTTCTCTAAACTTAATTAACTCAATCCAATCCACGTAATCTATTTTTCTTTTTTGTGGATTACCGTTAATTTTATTCCAATAAGCAACTCTTTTGGGTCCAGCATTATATGCAGCGATTGAAAAAGGATAAGAGCCTTCGTATTGTTCAAGAAGTTCGGCAATATAATATGATCCCAATTTGATATTATAATTAGGATCAGAAGTTAATTTTTTTTTGCTATAAGGTAGTTTGGCACGTTTAGCTACAATCCTTGCGGTATATGTCATTATTTGCATCATGCCTCTAGCACCAGCATAACTATGTGCCCGTACATCAAATTCACTTTCTTGCCTAATAATTGCTAAAATAAGTTCCGGAGAAGGCATTCTTTTGTTATTGATTTTTATAGGGACATCAATAATTGGAAAGTTTAAACTATAATGAAATCTTTTTTCATAAGAAGCTTGTTTTGCAATCTGTATTGCAAAATCATATCTTCCTATATTAATAGCTAAATTTCCCGCTAAAATTTCGCTACCTTGATTAATATTACTAACAGCTAGATGCTTAAGAATGTCCTTAGCATATTTGGTTTTATTTATTTCGTGAAGTAAAACAACTAATTTTGTTAACTCATTTTCGGCAAATACTTTTTTTTCATCATCATCTGGTCCCATTATTTCTCTATCCAAATAAAAATCTTTGTTTGGATAAATTTTTATAAAAGCTAGTTGACCGTAATAAGTAGATAAATATTTAGAAGCTTCCTTAAACCATTTTTCTGAGCTTTCTATGTCATTTAATTTTTCATATGATCTGCCAAGCCAATAAGCTCCCCTTGACAAACTTATAGGATATCCCACATTTTCAAAAAAATTATGAAAATGTTGAGTTGCCAATATAGGGTCATCTAAAAAACTCAACGCAATCCATCCGGACATCCATTCTGCTTCAGCGTACTCAGGTCCATTTTTCATTGAATGATCGCTAGCAATTTTGTAAGCAATAGCATATCTTTTTTTGTAAATTAAAGCTCTTGATATAATTTCTCTTTCAAACCACCATTTGTCCGGTCTTACTAAAAACTTTGGATCGTCTTTAACTTTTAGTAATATTTCCAAAGAAGAATCAACACGACCTCTCTTTCTTCTCCACTTTAGTCGATCGTATAGTAAACCTGGATTTTTTTTATATTTACTAGGGACTTTGCGAATAGCGTTATCTACTCCATAAGATTTGCTCATTAGTAATAATCTTGCGTTATATAAAGCTTGATAATCTTTTGGCAAGTATCTGAGCATTCTTTTTAAATCCCAATATTTATTTTCCCAAGCTAACCAGTCGGCCCTTTTGATATGATCTTCGATATTTAAATATTTTTTTAATTTTTTTCTTAAATATTTAAGATCTCTTTTTGATAGCTTGGCAGTAATCCAACCATTTTTTATTAAAGATATTCCCTTTTCAAGGTTGCCTTTTGACAAATAGCTTTGACCTAACATTAATTTTCCATATCCACTAAAAGGCTCTTTTTCATCAAATAATTTTATTACCCGATTATCAGAAATTGTTTTTGTATTAATTTTGTGTTCTGATAAATACCTAAGTCTGTTTATTCTTGGATAGTTTGGATTTAAGTTAATAAAATTTATGTAATCATAAAAATTAGCTTGATTATTGGGTTCTAATAAGTAAAGCCATTTAACCAATCTATAAATTGATCTATCTTTAGCTTTACTTGCCATTTTTATTGCACTAATCCATTTTTTTTTACCTATTTCAGAAAATATCTTTTTGGCTAATTTAAAGTCGTTTTTAGAAAAATACATAGATTTTGTAGCAACCCCTTCTTTTTGCTTCTGATATGTAATTGGTTTTTTTCTGGGAATAATTAATTTTTTATCATCAATTTTTGCAATAATTTTTTCCTTCTCACTTTCTTTTCCTTTTTCAACAAATTCGGGTTGATCTATTATTTGATCTTCGGGCTTTTTCTTAGGTAATAAATATTTTATTTTCTTAGCTTGCAATTTTATGAAATCACCGTTTATTGTTTTATTTTTTGGTAGAATTATTTTTTTTAATAATCTTTCATCAATTTCAGATTTGGAATCAATTTGAGAAGCTTCTTCTTTTTGTAATTTACCGTTTTCAGGCTGAGTTTTTGGTAGTATTATTTCTTTTTTTGTTAATTTTTTGATTTTTGGTTCTGGTTTTGGAATAATTATTTCCTCTGCAATCAGCTTTTCTAATAAAAATAATGCAATTATGAAAATAATTAAATCTTTTATCGAAAATTTGATCATATAAATTTAGATGATTTGATTCAGTAAATTATGTTATAAAGATTTATGTTTAAAGGATCAATTGTTGCAATAATTACTCCATTCAAAAATGGTAAATTGGATGAAGATACCTATATATCTCTAATTCATTATCATCTTAAAAATGGTACTTCTGGTGTCGTTCCAGCTGGAACAACGGGAGAGTCTCCAACTTTAAATCACGATGAACATATGAGAGTGATTGATTTATGTGTAAGTGAATGTAAAGGAAAGATTCCTGTAATTGCTGGCACTGGATCAAATTCAACAAAAGAAGCAATATCACTAACTAAGTATGCTGAGAAAGCAGGTGCAAATGCTGCGCTAGTTGTAACACCTTATTACAACAAACCTACACAAGAAGGCTTGTATCATCATTACAAAGCTATAAGTGACGAATCTGATATACCCATAATAATATATAACATACCATCAAGGTCAGTTGTTGATATGTCAGTTGATACAATGGCAAGACTTTTTGAATTAAAAAATATTATTGGAGTAAAAGATGCAACGGCAAATTTAGACCGCGTTGATGAACAAAGGGAAAAAATTGGAAATGAATTTATGCAACTTTCTGGAGAGGATGCCACGGCATTAGAATTTAATTTAAGAGGGGGAAGAGGCTGCATTTCAGTAACCGCAAATATTGCACCTAAACTTTGTTCGGAATTTCAAGAAGCATCTTTGACGAAAAATAATGATAATCTTTTGTCAAGAGCAAAGGAAATTAACGATCTATTAATGCCTCTTCATAAATCTCTTTTTATCGAGAGCAATCCTAGTCCAGTTAAATATGCAGCAAATCTAATAAAACTTTGCTCAGACGAAGTTAGACTTCCTCTCGTAGGAGTGACTTCAGAAACAAAGGAAAAAATTAAATCTGCAATGCAACATGCAAATTTAATTTAATTCATGAAAGGCAAAACCAATAAAGGTTTAAAAATTATTTGTTTAAATAGAAAAGCAAGGTTTAATTATTTTTTTAACGATCTTTTAGAAGCGGGGATTGTCTTAAAAGGATCTGAGGTTAAATCAATAAGAAAAGGCAAAGTTAATATATCAGATTCATATGCAGTAGATAAAGGAGGGGAGATTATTTTAATTAATTCCCACATTTCTTCCTATAAAGAATCTAGCTACAATGATCATCGTCCAACTAATGATAGAAAGCTTTTATTAAATAAAAGAGAAGTAAATAAATTAATTGGAAAAATTAATAGGGAAGGTTTTACAATTGTTCCCACAAAAATGTATTTTAAAAATGGAAAAGTAAAAATTGAAATTGCAATTGCAAAAGGAAAAAAACATTATGATAAAAGACAAGTTAAAAAACAGAGAGATTGGAATAGAGAAAGATCCAGATATTTTAGAAAAACAAGTTGATTTAAAATGATTTTTCTTGGATTGGGATCAAATTTACCATCCAAATATGGTGATAGTTTTGCAAATATAAACCTGGCAATTTCATCTCTTGAATCTTATGGAATCAAGATAATCAAAAGATCTAGTTTTTATAAATCACCTTCTTATCCGGACAAAGAAAATCCAGAGTTTATTAATGTTGTTATTTTAGTTGAGACTAATTTGTCACCTGTTGATTTAATGTCAGTTCTAACTTTTATTGAAGAAAAGTTGGAAAGAAAAAGAATTAAAAAAAATTATCCAAGGACATGTGATATTGATATCATTGATTACAATAGCCAAATATTGAATCTAAAATACAATAATTTAGATTTTACGATGCCACATAAAGAACTTACATCAAGAAATTTTGTTTTATTTCCTTTGCAAGAAATATCACCAATGTGGAAACATCCCAAAACAAAAGAGACTATTAGTAATTTAATACAAAAACTTAATGAAGAGGACAGGAACTCTATATTAAAGATAGATAAAAATTGATATAACAATAAAATGTTTAACCAAGAAGATTTAATTAACAAAGTAAAGGCCTATAATAAATTTCTAAATCCAGATACTCTATCAAAGGCATATAATTTTGCTCTAAAGGCCCATGCAAACCAACAAAGAATTTCCGGTGATCCTTACTTAATACATCCTGTTGCTGTTGCGAATATATTGACCGATCTGAAATTGGATAGTGCAACCATAGCTACAGGGCTTCTACACGATACAATTGAGGATACTAAAGCTACCTACAAAACTGTTAAGGATGAATTTGGTAAAGAAGTGGCGGATTTGGTTGAGGGAGTTACTAAAATTTCTGCGCTTGAAGACAAGGTCAAAAAAAATTCTAAAGCAGAAAATTTTAGAAAATTAATATTAGCAACATCCAAAGATATTAGGGTTTTGCTAGTTAAAATCGCAGACAGATTACACAATATGAGAACTATTGAAGAATTTAAAGATATTGAAAAAAGGAAAAAAATTGCAAGGGAGACTATGGAAATTTATGCTCCATTAACAGACAGGATGGGAATGAATAGAATTCGAGATGAATTGGAAGATATTTCATTTAAAATATTAAATCCAGAAGCAAGAGAATTAATAACTAAAAGATTAATTGTTAAAGAAGAAAACAGAAAAGATACATTTAAAAAAATTTCAGAAGAATTTATTAGTATATTAAAAGAAAATTCTATTAATGTAAAAATAACTGGAAGAGAAAAAACTCCATTTTCAATTTGGAGGAAGATTCAAAAAAAAAGAACTTCTTTAGAACAGATTTCTGATATCGTTGGGTTTAGGGTAATAGTGAATAGTATTCCAGAATGTTACAAAACTTTAGGTATTTTTCATACCAGGTGGCAAACAATTCCTAGTAGATTTAAAGATTATATTTCTACTCCAAAAATAAACAATTACAAATCAATACATACCGCAATTATTGGTCCTGAAAAACAACGTGTCGAAATTCAAATCAGAACTAGATATATGCACGAATTTGCTCAACGAGGCATAGCATCTCATTGGAAATATAAATCTTCAGAAAAGTTTACTTCATCAGCATGGAAAGAATATGATTGGTTGGTTGATTTAGTTGAAATTATTGATAAAG
>Ga0187833_10004311_pt1 | contig 13952 bp, 8 predicted proteins | sample ETNtaG_37_FD_167968 | JGI IMG/M metagenome (GOLD analysis project Ga0187833, IMG submission 167968) | Marine microbial and viral communities from oxygen minimum zone, Eastern Pacific Ocean - ETNP2014_SV_400_PacBio MetaG (Illumina Assembly) | ecosystem: Environmental > Aquatic > Marine > Hypoxic... | reverse complement strand
TCATGTTTTGAAATCAAACAACGAGTTCTCAAGTCATTTTACACGTTTAAGACTTATGCATCATTCATTAATAAATGTAAGAGGGCAGGATATTGTGGCATTTGAGTTGGAAGCTCCCTTGGCAACCATTGTACCTATTTCAAAACAGATTCGAACTATTAAATTTGCTGCGCAATCAACGAAAAAACCTCAACCAGATGAAGAGATAGTATCAGAAGATGAGGTAGAACCAGAAAAAGTGTTATATTATCGTCAGGGAGGAAAAGACCCGATAATGATATCTCCAGGAGGAGAATCCTAATAATGAATCGCAATTCCCTTTTGTTTGGACTCACTGTCTTGCTGACGCTTACTTTTTGGCTTAGCATTAAATTTTCCATTGGTGGTAAACCATTATCTCTGAAGAAATTGGAATTAAAACAAACTGAGTTAAATGAACAATTTATCAGTGCAAAAATATTAGCAGAAAAACTGGACCAGGTGTATACATTGTTCTCTGAAAATTTAGCATTGTCTGTTGCAGATTCTCTTGCAGAGGACTCTTCGCTTCCATTCCTAAAATCATTGACGGATATGATGACAAAAAATGATATTATCATAAAACAAATAAGACCAAGGTCACGGGAAAAAGTGGGTAACTATTATAGTTCTCCTTATGAAATGACGGTGAAATGCAGTTTTGAAAATTTAGGGAAGTTTTTGGCTGAAATGGAAAAATCTCCACGTCTCATTGCAATAAATGAGTTATCTATAAAAAACGGTATTGAACGTATAAAAAATCGTGTAGAAGAAAATGAGTTAATGAAGCAAGAAATTGATTTACATATTTCCACTCTGACCTTGATTAAATCAAAAGTGAAAATTATTTCATGAACGACCGTTCAAATATTGTTTGGGTTATCGTTATAATTATGGCATTGATATCATGTTTATTTGCCAGCCTGAAACTATATCCCATGCGCAAGAAATGGCAAAACGCAGTGGTGCGTGCCCAAAACACAAACATTGGTACGGATAAAGAGCTGGAGAATGTAATAGGATTTCTTGAGGATAGACTGAGATATCGATTAGATTATAAGTTTTCACTTGAAAAAGAGCCCATGAGACTCACAAATGTTGTTTATTTAACAGATGCCAGCGGAAAACGTGTCAGTGGGAAGCGCACATCAAAGATAAAAGTCACCCACGTTATTAACGGAAAAGTAAAATATGCAGGTATTTATTTCAAGGGGCAAAATTTTAATGTAGTGGAAGGAGATTCCATTGCCGGTGGTAGGGTAAAAGATATAAGAAAATTTGGAATAACCGTTGAGAAACAGGGGAAAGATGTATTTTATGATGTTGAGACACCTCCTCTGGATGACCAACAAACTAAATTAGGTGATAAATGAAACATTTTACAGTCAGCTGTTTATTATTAATCTCATTTTTATTGGCACAGGATGCCAAAACGATTTCTGCTCAGGAAGGGAAAACTCCCACTTTGGTCTCCGTTCATGCTGAAGAGGCATTCTTGCCGGGCATTTTATCTGTTCTTGCCAAGGAAAGTGGCTACAATATTGTTACGGATCCAAACGTGAATCGTCAGGATAAAATCTCTATTCACTTGGATGAAGTACCCATTGAACAGGCGATCAATCTTGTTGTTCGATCTGTTGGTTTGAGCTATGAAATTGTAGGAAACTCATTTTTGATAGCTGAACCAAAAAAATTGGAGAAAGAGGTGGGAATTACATCTCACGTTATTGATCTGAAATATTCTGATGCGCTGGAAGTAAAAACCTTGTTGCAGGACTTAACTAATCAGATTCAGGTTGATGTATCAGGAAACAAATTATTGGTGAATGCATCACCGAAAAAAATAGCGGAAATAGAGGAGGTTGTAAAGGTGATTGATGTGCCTGCAATTCAAATTTTATTGGAGACCAGGCTTATTGAAGTATCTATGGATCAAGACGAGAAATTGGGAGTTGATTGGTCAAGATTAGCTAAATATACAACGATACTTGCAGAGAATGCCTCTCCTCCTTTTGCAGGTGCAGGAAGCCTTGTCCCTGGGATTACTCAATCTGAAGGAGGAGATGGAACAGTATCCGAGCAGTTTTCCCCTTTACCTGCAGATCTAAAACCATCTCAAATGTATTTTCAGAGGTTAGGTGCAAGTGATGGGGGCCCTAGATTTAGTCGCCAAATGACAGCGTTAGATATAACACTGGATATGTTATTAAAAGATAATAAGGCCGATATTTTGGCGGATTCAAAGTTGGTCACGTTAAATGGAAGGGAAGCAACAATAAAAATGGTGGACATTGTGCCCTATATTCTGAGTTCAGGTGGTGTTGGAGGTCAGGTTCAGGTTCAGCGAGAGGAAGTAGGGATAAAGTTGACGGTTTTACCAACAGTTAACACTGATGGAGATATCACTGTTCGTGTGGAACCGGAGGTCGCTTCTATTTTTGAATTTATTGGCCCTAATAGAAATATTCCTAGAGTGAAAAGCAGGTCATCATCTACAACAATCCGTGTGCGGGATGGAGAGACCATCGTACTGGGAGGATTAATTAGCAAGGACAAAAAAAATACTGTTTACAAATTCCCTCTCCTTCATAGAATCCCATGGTTAGGAAAAAAACTGTTCACCAGTACAGATATTGTAGACAGAAAAACCGATCTGATCATTCAAATAAAGCCATCTGTCGTAGTAGATGCTATCAGTGGGATTCCAAAAAGTGAAGAGATGATTGAAATTGAAAATTCAATATTTTTTAAGGGGGATGAGGGTCAAGCCAAAGAGGAAAATTCCGAGGAGTAAATTATGAAAACATTAAAAGCTGGTCCAATCATTTTCCTTATTGGTATTACAATTTTACAGTTAAGTTGTGATGAAAGAACACCCACCGAAGATAGCTCATCCAATTATACGATGACCATGATAGCTCAACCTGTAGCGGGAGATGATATCTCTGGTGAAAATGTAGGTGAGGATATTTTAGGTGATATTGTTAGCACACGTGTTTCTGCCACACTGAAGGACAACGAAGATCAAGCGGTTGAGGGTGCCTTAGTATCTTTTTCTTCCAAAAAAGATAATTCTCCCTACGGACAGATGGTTCCTCAGTCAGGTTATACGGATGAAAATGGAACTGTAACCGCTCTTTTCGGAGATCCTGGAGATGTGGCAGCTTTTGGTGAATCCAAAGCGCTACTAAAAGCAGAATACTCTAAAAATATAGAGGTGTCCGTACAGGCACTTATTGATGTTTATCCCGATACATTGGTGTGGCCCTATTCTATCTCTATTTCACCCAGTATAAACCAGATTTTTAAAACCACCACTCCTCAGTCATCTACATTAACGATTTATGTTTACAATAAAATAAGTAATCCAGTAAAATTCGTTCCGGTGGATTTAACCACAGATATCGGTTCTTTCGGTGACGCTCAGCAGAGGGAATATTCGGTAGTTAGCGATGAATTAGGAAGGGGGACAGTTGTATTTAATCACAATGATGAGCTTGGCTTAGCTACCATCACAGCTCACTATTTTCACGAAGGACTAAATGGAACCAAGTTAGATTCAACACAGATATTGATTGGGACCAACTATAATATTAGCCTCTCTCACTATCCGGTTTCTCAGGACAGTGTAGGAAATTGGATCATTGTTGGTGAAGATATCGTGGGAGATAAGGCCAGTACTCGGTTAATTGGTACCATCACAGATGATTCTGGGAATCCGGTACAGGGTGAACAAATTATCTTTTCTGCGGAGGCGCAAGGGAGCAGTGTGGGAACCATTACAACCACTACAAATATAACTAACTCACTGGGGCAGGTATTTGCATATTTTGATGATGATGAAACAGTGTACCAGGATTTAGGAGAAACCGATGATTTTGAGGGTGTGACCTGTACCGCTTCTATCGGGGACATTACGGGAGAAAATAACTCAGTCCAGTTCAGTGTATTTACCGAATCTATATGGCCCTATCAGCTAAGTTTAAATACAGATGTAAATGAGATCACTTTAGATAACGGTGTAACTTTTGCGACAATAGATGGTACATTACTCAACGGTTTATCTCAGCCAGTTTCAAATGTGATTTTATCTTTTTCTTCAGACCGTGGTTATCTTGTTTCTCAAGTAACAACCGATAACAATGGAGACTATACTTTAATATTTCATGATTTAGGTGAGCCCTCTGATGTTGGTTTAGCAGCCATCACCGGGAGAATTACTCATCCTGGATTTGATACAACGATAACAGAAGTAGAGTTTATTTCAATCGTCACAAATTATAGCATGACATTGGATTCGTATCCAGTATCATTAAACAGCAGTGGAAACCCTGTTCTTGTTGGAGAAGATGTAGCCGGAGAAAACTCTCGCACCAGGATTGTTGCCACAGTAACTGATCAAGCAGGGAATGTGGTTTCTGGGCAGACAATTTTGTTTAGTGCGGAAGGCACAGGGGGGACAGATGTAGGTTCTTTTGACGCAGAAACTTATGTGACAGATAATGAGGGAAAAGCAAGGGCCTACTTTTTGGATAATGGATTTCCTTATGAAGATCAATTAGGGACCGAAGATTTTGAGGGTGTCTCGCTCACTGCATTTATCGGGGATGAAACTGGTGAAAGTGAATCTGTTACATTCAGTGTGTATGATCCGTCAGATGTATGGCCCTATCAATTAAGTTTAAATACCGATGTGGATGAAATTATTTTGGATAACGGTCAAACAGAAGCGGTGATTTCAGGAAGATTACTGAATGGGATAAATACAGCTGTGAGCGCAATAACGCTATCTTTCTCATCGGACAGAGGTTATATCACACCTCAAGTGACCACAGACTCCAACGGTGATTATAGTCTGAATTTCCGAGATTTAGGTGAGCCCTCAGATGTTGGATTGGCAACCATCACTGGCAGTTTTACCCACCCTGGATTTGACTCCACAATCACCGGTATGGAATATGTTTCTATCATCACAAATTATTCCCTGGCGTTGGAAAAGTATTCTGTTTCCATGAATGGCAGTGGAAACTCTGTTCTTGTTGGAGAAGATGTCGCCGGAGATAATGCCCGAACACGAATCATTGCTACGGTCACCGATCCTTCTGACAATCCAGTAGAGGGACAATTGCTAGTGTTTATGGCAAATGTATTGGACGATATTGATGTGGGGAGCTTTCAAACAACCAATTTCACAACCGATGGATCGGGAAAGGTATATGCTTACTATTTAGATAATGAGACGGCATATCAGGATCAATCGGGGACACAGGATTTTGAAGGTGTGAATGTTACAGTATTTATAGGTGATGATACAGGAGAAAGAGAATACATTCAATTCAGTGTGTATGAGGAATCTGCTGTATGGCCCTATCAATTAAGTTTAAATACAGATGTTGATGAAATTACTTTGGATAATGGGCAGACCGTGGCAAATGTAACGGGGGAACTTTTGAATAGTTTGAATTATCCCGTGATTGGTGTGACTCTCAATCTTTCATCTGATAAAGGATTTATAGTACCGGAAATAGTTACAGATTCTACAGGAAATGTATCTACTGATTTTCGTGATCAGGGGAACCAATCTGATGTGGGAATGGCAGATATTCAGTGCAGATTTGCACACCCTGGTCTGGCACCAGAGATTGTTGATTCTGTCCAGGTTTTTATCACGACTCATTACTCCATAACGTTAGAACAACTCCCTGTATCTGTTGACGAGAACGAGAATATTTTTATTGTGGGTGAAGATATTGTGGATGATGTTGCATATACGCTCTTAATTGCTACCGTTAATGATACAGGAGGGATGGCTGTTCCAGGGGTCTCATTAAATTTAATTATTTTAGAGGAAGATGGTAATGATATAGGTTCCTTAGATTTTCTTAACCAATCTTCAAATGGGAATGGTCAGGTACAGGCATTATTCACTGATGACGGTAATGCTCATGTGGATATCCCGGGCTCTCCTTCATTTGAGGGCGTGACCGTGAAAGTCATTTATGGGGGAGAGGAATATCAGTCCGTCCAGTTCAATGTGTATGATTCAGGTGATGTCTGGCCCTACAGTCTATTTTTAACAACTGACACAGATGTTATTCATTTGGATGCTGGTGTAACAAAAGCCACGGTTGTTGCCCGTCTATTAAATGGGCTATCCAATCCGGTAAGACAAGCTCAATTGACGTATGATGCGACCTTGGGATTTATCTCTTCATTTGGAGAAACTGATACAACGGGGACGGATACAGTATATTTTCAGGATCTTGGTAATCCCGATGAGATAGGGATCTCAAACATAACGGCGAATTTTTCCCACCCCGGACTTGATGAGACAATCTCATCCAATACACTTAATATTTCCATTGAAGATACAACCTTTGAGACGTGTGCCTATGTCACAATTCCACCATCCGCGGTAGGTGAAATTATGGTTGCCGGTGGTGGTGGAGTTGAGTCTACGATTATTTCAGCAGAAGTATATGATGATGACGGAATCCTCATTGATATACCGACCGAAGTACGGTTTATACTTGGACCGAATATTCCTGAAGGTGCTCACTTGGAAAATGCTGCTTCAATGGATACAGTTTCTGCATATACAAATAACGGGATCGCTTCTGTTTCATTGAACAGTGGGTCAGCCCCCGGACCGATTCGTATTACCGCTATTGTTGAGTGTGACAGTATAGAATTTTCAGCTGTGGCTGTTCCGGTCATTATTGTTACGGGACCTCCACATTATATCGAAGCGGAGTGGGACCCCTCCAGTACCGAAGCAATCGGTGGGGGTTTATACCGTGTACAGTGTGCGGCACTTGTGTATGACCGCCATTATAATCCTGTGGAAGATTCCACCTATGTGTATTGGTCCATTGAGCAGGTACTCCCTTGTGAGACACCGGATGTTTCGATCAATGGAACCAGCCTTACTTTTAATGAAAATTTTCAGAATGATCAGTACCAGGGTGTTTCTTTCACGGACCTAACTTATTCCACAAATGGGATAGGGGATGAGGTGAGGGTGGTTGCCTATACGTGGGGAGATGATTTAGATGGTGATGGAGTTTTTGGAGATTCAGTAGGAACGTATATTAATGATGGTGAGGGTGGGGTTGTGGGATTACCATATGTTAATGGTGGAAACGCTTCGGTAACCATCACGACCAGTATAACGGCATGGGATTTTACTTTGCCCATGCCCACAGATACAGCTGGTGTTGCTGGAGTTAATGTGGCAGTTGGGGTCTATGACTATTATGGAAATGAGGTCATCAATGTTCCTGTTGCATTTAGCGGGATAGGTGTCACAGATTGGCTTGAGGTTGGTTTCGAAGTTTATCAGGATGTTGGTATCGAAGGCTATGGTGTGGGTGATGGATGCTTTACCTGGAGAGATTTTGGAGCGGACAATGAATCTGAAACGAATGATTGCGGAGAGGGCAATTATAATCATGATGCTTTTACCGAGGATGGCGACCTGAGAACCTGGCCCAATTATCCCAATGAATATTCTGAACCGTTTGAAGATTGTGGGTTAGATGGACTGTGCCCTGGTGAGGAAGGATATTTACCAGATGAAAACGACCCATATGAAAGTGATGGAGTTTTTCAATGTAGTGCACCAGATGGTTTGGGAACCGAGATATGGTTTGATGAGAATGGCAATTGTAAATGGGATGAGGGAGAATTTTTTACTGCTGATAATGATTGTGGATTAGATGGACTATGTCCTGGTGATGGTGGATATATGGGGCCTGATTGGGGTGAGGAAGACGGTATTTGTCAGGATGGAGAACAATATTATGATTCGGATGGTAATGGTAGATATGATGATGGAGAACCGTTTGAAGATTGTGGATTTGATGGGATTTGTGGTCCCACAATTCCTTATCCTGGACCTGATGAAGGAGAGGGAGATGGACAGTGGTACGGATATCATATGGAAGGATGTGGCTGGCCGGATACTCGCGTACGTACAGATGAAAGCGGAGTTGCCAGGATTCTTGCAATTTTACCTAAAGAACTTTGTACTTTTGCCGGGTTATCTGAGGTAGGAGATTTTACTTTTTGTACCTATAATCAATATACAGCAACCATAAATGCTACTTTAGCCATACCTGTTATCACTCCTGCCACTCCTGTGTCTATAGAATTATCTAGAACTCCGTTCGAGGCCGACGATGATGCCGGAAATTGTTTCGAATAATGAGCGCTACATTTAATCCTCAGTTTCAGCGGATCGGTGAAATACTGATCCATATGGGTAAGCTCAGTGACAGCCAACTTCAGGAAGCTCTGGTAGAACAAAAAAATACTAAAGAAAAACTGGGGTTGGTTCTCATAAATAGTGGTGTCATTTCTGAGGACGATTTGGTCACAGTTTATTCCATGCAGTTGGGATACAAGAAAGCAGATGAAGAAATGCTATTGAATGTGAATCAGGAAGCTGCATCTCTGGTACCGGAAGAGTTCGCAAGACAAAATGCAGTTTTGGCTCTATCAAAATCAAATTCCTCCATCGTTGTTGCTATGGAAGACCCCGAGGATATTACCTGTATTGATTCATTAAAGCGGCTTACCGGTTTAAATCCAGAGGTTATTGTGGTAGGCCCCTCATTACTAGAAAAAGCTCTGGATGAGGTTTACGGAGAGATCAAGAAAACCGGAGAAGTACAGGAAGTCATTGAGGGGATTAAAGTTATTTCCGGTGATGAAGATCATCGAGAAGAAGTTGATCTATCTCCAGATAGTGTTGACGCTGAAGATGCACCCATTGTAAAACTGGTAAATATGATTTTGCAGGAATCGATAAAGGAAAGGGCAACAGATATCCATGTAGAACCTATGGAAGATAAGGTGATCATACGAATCAGGATTGATGGTGTTTTACAGGTCATCATGACTCCTCCTATTGCATCACTTAGCGGACTGGTGACCCGAATTAAAATTTTATCAAAATTAAATATTGCGGAAAAACGATTATCTCAAGATGGAAGGTTTACCATTAAAACAACGGAAAAGGAAATTGATGTTCGTGTGTCAATTCTTCCAACGGTTTATGGTGAAAAAATTGTAATGAGATTGCTTGACAAAACGGGATTTGATTTTAATTTAAAATCTCTGGGTTTTGATGCGGATATGTATAAAATATTTAAAAAAGTGATTTCTCAACCATACGGAATGGTCATCGTTTCTGGTCCAACAGGTAGCGGTAAATCAACCTCTCTCTATGCATCACTTAAAGAAATAAAATCTGAGGAAATCAATATCACAACTGTGGAAGATCCGGTGGAATATCAGCTCGAAGGGATCAGCCAGGTTCAGGTGTTTGAGGATATCGGGTTAACCTTTGCCTCTTCGCTTCGGTCTATTCTTAGGCAGGACCCAGATATATTATTGATAGGGGAGATTCGTGATGGTGAAACGGCGGATATTGCTGTTAAGTTTTCGTTAACCGGACATCTAGTATTTTCAACAGTTCATGCAAATGATGCGTCTTCAACCATCACTCGGCTTTTGGATATTGGGATACCACCTTTTCTGGTGGGTTCCTGTGTGAATTTGGTTATGGCTCAACGATTGGTCAGGCGTTTATGTAAAGAATGTTGTGAAGAATATGAACCATCTGATCAGGAATTATATGTGGTTGGATTGGACAAAAAAAGGATAAAAGATTCAAAGCTCAACAAGCCCAAAGGATGTCGAGAATGTCGCAATACGGGATATAAGGGCCGGACCGCTATTTTTGAAATAATTCCAATGAGTAAGGAAATTAGAAAACTAATTTTCGATAATGCCAATGAGGATGAGATTCGGGCAAAAGCATTGGAAGAGGGCATGGTTTCTCTGAGAGAAAGTGGTCTCAGAAAAGTATTGGATGGAACCACATCTACTGATGAAATATTAAGGTCTACTGTCGAAGATTTTTAATGGCGGTATTTCAATATTTAGTAAAAGACGATGGAGGGAATAGAAAGGAAGGGCAGATTCATGCTTCATCTTTAGATACAGCGATTCAAAAATTAACAAGTCAAGAACAGGTCATCATCCGAATCAAGGAACAGGATACAACCTGGGATTTCCTGGGACCTTTTTTAGATGAAATAAATCTTTCTGTTGAAAAGATGAAGAACCGGATTCCTTTGAGCAATCTGGTTTTTTTTACTCGACAATTAGCAACGATGTTTTCCGCAGGTTTAACACTGGAAAGAGCGATCCACGGATTGGCTGTAGAAGAAAAACATTCCCGCTTAAAAAAAGTGCTAATCAATGTTGCAGAAAATATTCGAAAAGGATTGAATTTATCCGAAGCCTTAAGCCGTCATCCGGGGGTATTTAATAATCTCTATATTGCCTTAACCAAAGCGGGAGAGGTCAGTGGTAATTTGGATGAAATTCTTGATCAGCTTGCAACTTATTTAGAAAATTTGGATGACACCCGGCGCAAGGTTCGCTCTGCCATGACCTATCCCATATTCATGATGCTTTTTATGTTTTCGATGATTTCAGCCATGTTCATCTGGATTATACCAAAATTTTCTGAAGTATATGCACAACTGGGGGCAAATCTACCTGCAGCAACCCGAACTCTTGTTCGTATGAGTCAGTGGATGAGCGCTAATTTCGGAACTATTTTTTTCTTTTCAATAATTACAATTTTTATTATTTGGCTTATTTCGAAAACCAGAAAAGGCGGGTTTGTTATAGATTCCATTAAATTGAAATTTCCAATATTTGGGTCTCTTATAAATCAAGCAATATTAAACAAGTTTTGCAAAACATTTGGAATTCTTATTGGTGCCGGAGTTCCCGTTTTAGATTCTACAAAATTATTAAGTAAGGTTGTTGACAATCGAGTATTTGAAGAAGCAACAATTGATGCCTCCAATTATATTCGTGAAGGTTATAATATTAGTACCGCTTTGAGAAGAACAGAATTATTTCCCTCAATCATGCTTCAACTAGCGTCCACAGGAGAAGAAACCGGAGAGCTGGACAATTTACTTGATAGGGCCGCTGACTATTATTATAAACAGGTTACGGCTCTTGTTGATCGTATGACAACATTGATTGAACCTCTTTTGATTCTGGCTGTAGGTGTCATCATTGCCATTATGGTCATCGTTACTTATTTGCCTGTTTTTCACTTGGGGGCTGCCTTACAATCTGGTCTCTAGTGGACTGGGTAATTTTCACTCCTTTTTTCCTTTTCGGTACGATATCAGGGAGTTTCCTAAATGTTATGATTTACCGGATACCTGAAGAGATATCCATTGTGTCTCCTCGCTCTTTTTGCCCTCACTGTAAATCAGATATCCCTTTTTACAGAAATATTCCTCTGATTACCTTTCTTTTTCAGGGTGGAAAATGCAGCATGTGTCAAAAAAATATTTCTCTTCAATATCCTACTGTTGAATTCCTTTCAGGGATTATTTGGGGTTGGTCCTTTTCCAGTTTCACTTTTGGTCCTGCACTATTTATAACGATCCTGTCCTCTGTTTTTCTGGTTGTTAGCTGGATTGATATGAATCAAATGATTATTCCCCTGAATCTGATCGTGATAGCTGGTGTTGTTGTTGTCGTTGGAGTTGCGCTCGAGATATTACCATGGCAAAAGTCAATATATGGTTCAATCGTGGGCCCCATTTCTTTTGGTTTTGTTCTGGGGATTACTTACCTGATCTCAAAGCGCCAAGCTATGGGCTATGGTGATATTCAGTTGAGTGCTGTTCTTGGAGCGTGGCAGGGACCACTGAATATACTTTTCATATTATTTTTTGCTAGTTTTTTAAGTCTTCTGGTGTGGGTCATCATCTCAATATTATTTGGATTTGACCGGGACAGGGCTCTGCCGTTTGCACCTTTTTTAGTTGTTTCAGCTGTTACAATTTTTGTTACTGAGTTTTATATAGATTTCAGTATTTTTGAGTTATTCAGGTGGATTGGAAATTAATATAGATCCTGCGGCAGTTGTTCTGAGCCAGTATCCTTTTCCTGGCTCAAGAACCTCCGTTTGTACATAAGACTCATCATAACCGTAAACTGTACTGGGTATGATTATTTCATTAAGGTCTATGATTGAGTCTACCTCAATTGGGTTTGAGATTCCAGTTATGAGATTCCACCCTTCATCCAGGTCCAGTGTTAGCCAATCTATTGGAATCCCATTCAATACTGTTATCCCTTCAGATTCAAATCTCAGCCAGTATCCTGTACCTGGAGCAAGAGTATCCGAGAGGGTATACGCACCATCAAAGGAAAAAAGTGTCCCATCTATTGATTCAGGGAAAAGAGTGGTTGCGGATTCATCACCAACATAGTAAGGCAGGCCAATTAAATTCCAACCTGCACTGTGCTCAACTTCAGCTGAAGTTGTATTACCATAGTAAATTTCAACATGTATAAACTGGAGCCCCAAATTTGGAACATCTATCCAGACGATTGTGTCCTGGATAGAGTAGCTTAGATCGGGAGAGAGCTCATCTGATTCCCCGTGCACAGAAATGTAATCAATTAAAGCCATATCTTCTCCAGTTAATCCCAGGTGAAACGCTCCGATCTCCGCCGCCGCATGGTTTTCAATTGTTAATTGGGACATTTCATCATTGTAAGAAATTGAATTATGAAATATCAGGGAATCACTATTTGTAAGTTGGTACAGATCAAAGAATGAATGATTAGAATTCCTGGAACACCTCAATCGAATAAATTGATCTTGCAAAGTTATATTTACTATTTCCGCCCAATAAGCCCTTGATGATTCGTCCAGATTTACATTAATCTCGAGAGGGTTATCCGTTAATTCAAATTGTTCCATCCAGTTGCAGGTATGATGTTCATCCATAATACTAAACCCGTGCCCTCCACTGGGCTCGGTTTCAATCCACATGTTTTCATTATATCCCAATAGCAAGTTATACAGGTCTTCTGCATGGTATCGATGGGGTTCCGAAGACCCAAAATCCAAATAGATTGGAGTAAATTGTTGGTTATAGTGCATGCTTTGGGTTGAATCAGCAAAATACACTGCAGAGTTCCGATGATATTCAAATGGAACCTCTTCCGGTGTTCCTCCAAACCATTCTATCATGCTGTTATTGCCGTCCATCTCGTAAAATCGTCTTTCACAGTCTAATATTCCTGATCCCGATGCAGTAGCAGCAACCATTGGGTACCGAGGATCTAGATGATTGTTAGCAAATATTGCACCAGCGGCTCCGCCCATGGAACCTCCAACCATATAAATTCTGGTTGGATCAATTAAGAAATTGTTTTGAAGCCAAATAATAGCCCACTCAACGTATTCCTGAGCTCGCTGGTGATTATAATTATTTGGTGCTCCACCATAGGGTGATAAATAGAACCATCCGCGGACATTTGCCTCTTCATCAAATTGTGTGCTGTATGAGGAATTTTCATTTCCACCCCACTGATGAAATGTAACCAGTAAAGGGATGGGCTCTATGCCTGAATAGTTAAAGGGAATTTGATAAGAAAAGACATCAACTGTGTCATTAGCCATAATGACATATTCAGTGTCAATGGTCTGACTATAAAGAAATCCCAAAATACAAAAAGGAAAACACAATTTCCTTAAATTTACCAACTTCATTTTATATGGATATTGTAGATTAAATTGTTTAGTTTTTCGTCTGAAAATATAGACAAAATGGGAATATTATAGTGTCTAAGATTGTCTAACAGTTTCACGAACTATGAAATTAAGTTTTCTGATTCACTGAAAAGATAGGACGATTTAAATTAATTTCCAATGCTAATCACCAATTGTTGACAGGAGAATAATGATTAAACAAACAACACGAACGGTTACTGGACTGTTTTTATTCAGTTTTTTATGTGCCCAGTTCACACTTCAGGAGAGTGATCTGGACAAGACATTGATCCAGTTCACCCATGAAGACGTAACATTTGAG
>Ga0187833_10004309_pt1 | contig 13954 bp, 11 predicted proteins | sample ETNtaG_37_FD_167968 | JGI IMG/M metagenome (GOLD analysis project Ga0187833, IMG submission 167968) | Marine microbial and viral communities from oxygen minimum zone, Eastern Pacific Ocean - ETNP2014_SV_400_PacBio MetaG (Illumina Assembly) | ecosystem: Environmental > Aquatic > Marine > Hypoxic... | reverse complement strand
TAGGACTGGAGATATTTTAGCTGGGGAGAGAGTTGGATGCAAGACAATAATTCTTAAAACTGGGTATGGTGGAGATGATGGTTTTGATGATGCTACTCCAGATTATATAGCGAAGAATCTTTATGAGGCAGTAAAAAATATTGTTTTGAATGGATCTGATTATAATAAATCAAAAATAGATACTAATTCGATGAAACTATTTATTAATGCAGGAGGTAAGGGTTTGAGGTTAATGCCCTTGACAAAAGATATTCCTAAACCGATGGTTAAGATTCTTGGTAAACCGGTTCTACATCATTTAGTGGATTGGGCTAAGGGACAGAGAATAAAAGAAATTGTTATGATGAATGGGTTTAAACATAATAAAATAGTCGAATATTTTGGAAATGGGAAGGGGTTTGATATTCCTATTAGTCATTCAAATGAACCTTATCCACTAGATAGTGGAGGGCCTATAAAGTTTGCTTCTAAATATATTGATGGGAGGTTCGTTTATGTTTCTGGAGATCATATTAGTGATATTGATTTAAGAAAGATGATTGAGTTTCATGAGGAGAAGAAATCTGATATGACCATTCTTATTCATGAATCTAGTCATCCTGAAGATTCTGATCTCATTAAAATTGATAAAAATGGGAAGGTTGTGAGGTTTGTTTCAAAACATGATGATCATACTGGGGCAGGTAGGTTGTCTAACGCTGGTTTGTGCATTATAGAACCGAAGATAATAAGTTTGATGGATAAAGAGAAATTTAATTTTGAGAATTATATTTATCCAAAAGCATTGGAAAAAGGTTATAGGTTATATGGATATGAGAGTGAAGAATTTTTTCGTGATATGGGGACTCTTAAAAGGTTGAAGGATTGTGAGGAGTATTTGAAGGGGAAGCTTGAAAGTTAATTTTTAAAGTGGTAAAATTGGTTGTATTTGTTGATGTTTTGCAAGATCTTTTCCTTCAAGGTAATCTACAACTATTTCTGCTGCATATCTAATTCCGTCCAAGGTTCCATAATTATTTATTATTCTTGTATTATATTCTCCAACATTTTTTGCTATTTCTATTGATTGTTCTAATGCTGATCTTGCATCGTCTCCCATAAAGGCAGCTAGCTCGAACATTTTCATTCCCCTATGATTAAATTCCATTTCTGGATCATCTCTGGAGTCATGTTCTGGGCTTATAAATCCAGTATTAGTCATGTGAGAAAGCCAGACGCTACTCCATCCTGCCCTTGCGTATTGAGTGACTATATCTTTATTACTTATTGCGCTTGGTTTTAATTCTATTGCTTGTTCTTTTACTCCACTTGGAAGACTATCTATAGTAAATCTAGGTGCATATATTTGTAATCCTAAATCCTTAACTGCATCATACATTCCAGATTCTCTAACTCCATCTATCCCAGTCATCATAACATAAACCCCTTCCCCAGATAATTTGTTTTCATCTGTTTTTGGAGGATGAATAAATGGTGGAGTGAATATCTCATTTGGTCTGGGCTCTCTATCCCGATCGTATGAGAAAACTCCTGGATCGTTTGAAAATACGATTCTTTGATTTCTAATCATTCTTTGTGCTACCGGTATTGCATTCTGCATCGCTTTTATGCTTAAGTCAATTTGATTATCTAAAATTGCCCTTTCTAAAATCTCATCAAAAGGTCCGGTTCCTCCTGCGGTGTAAAATTGAATTTTTATATCTGTTTGCACTCGGTTGTTTAGACCTAGTTGGAATTCTGTATCTCGTAAATCAATCTGAACATCTTTACTGTCAAAATATTTTAGATTTCTTTTTTGATCTAAATGTCTCTGAAGTGCATCTTCTAAATCTTGATAATCATTAGCTAAGTGTCTTAAATTCTCCGCATAATCGCTACCCTTGAACATTAATTGATTAAGTATATTTCCTTGGACCTCATCCAATATAATCTCCTCAGGATGCTCATCTAGAAAATCTGGAGACACATTATCTTTAATCTCCTCTCTCATTATTATTTTTTGTCTATCTCCGTATACTAATGGAACTACAATGGGTGATCTTGATAGTGACCTCTCTTCTCTAACATTATTGACTTCTATCGCCCATTCTAAAGTTCTAGAAAAAGGTCCATTTCCGTGTGCAAAGGTAGTATTGATATAGCCCATTTTATCTAGAGATATTTATTTATTTTTAAGGATTTAGATGATAACCTATTTAGTACTATCCACCCTTTCCCAAGCATCAGTATACTGTTTGTCTTGGAGTTTTGTGTCGTAAAAGACCTTGAGCCACATGTATAGTCTTGCTAGGATTAATTGAAGGGTCCAATAGAATTCTTTTGGTGATTTTGGGTAGGTGAAGAGGTTGGTTATTCCTTTTGATTCGTTTAAGAAGGTTTTTGCTCTTGGAGCGGTTTCTAGGTTGATGTAGTTTTTTAGGGTTTCGTGGGCTTTTGTTGTTCTTGTTTTTTGTTTGATCCAATCTGGCCAGTTGTCTACGTTTTTGACATAGACTTCTGATAGTGGGGAGTAGCTTATTTTAAATCCTTTTTCGTTGAACATGTATGGAACTATGGTGTCTTCGGCTACGTCTAAGGGAATTTCGGTTATTAGATTTGATCTGAAACCCCATAAATAGCCAGAGCATTCTAGGAATTTGTTCTGATTTTTGAGGTTGGTTCGTTGTTTATGCGCTGCGTCAAATAATAAGTTAGACCAATAGCCGTATTTTGTTGATTTGTCTTCTTGAGGGATAGGTCTTCCTGTGACGCAACCTACTTTTTCGTCTTTGAACTCGTTGATTAGTTCGTTGATTGAGTTATTAGATATGTGGACGTCTCCATCGGTGAAAATGATAATTCTTCCAAGTGTTTTTTTTAATAATAAGTTGAGGGCGTATGATTTTCCTTTTCCTGGATCTCTATAGAGATTTATAGTTTTTTCTGGGTTTTTGGTTTGATAGGATTTTGCTACCTTGAGAGTTTCATCGTCTGGAGCAGTTATTATGAGTTCGTAGTCTTCTTTTATTTGTTGATTGATTATTGATTCAATTGTATATTTGATGGTGTCTGGTTCTTTGAAAGAGGTTATTATTATTGAGATCATTTTATGTTGAGGATTGATTTTTTTATTTTGTGAAGGCGTTTTCTACTAGTTTGGCCCAGATGTGTAGAATGAGTAGATGACATTCTTGGATTCTTGCTGTGCTTTTTGATTCTATTATGATATCTAGATCTCCGGTGCCTTTCATTTTTCCGCCGTCTCTTCCTAAGAGATTGATAACTTTTATGTTTTTTATTTTGTTAGTTGCTTGGATCAGATTTTCAGAGTTTCCTGATGTTGAGAAGCATATTAAGACATCTCCGGGTTTTCCTAGGGCTTGTACCTGTCTTTTGAAAACTTGAGAGAAATCGTAATCGTTTCCAACTGCAGTCATGTTTCCTGAATCTGTGTTTAAGGCTATTGCTGGAAGTGCTTTTTTCTCTTCTTTTTCAAACTTGCCTACTAGTTCTCCAGTGAAGTGTTGGGCTTGAAGAGCGGATCCTCCGTTACCACATGCTAAAACTTTGTTTCCTTTTTTTAATGTAGTGATTATTATTTGTGCGGCTTTTAGAATTTCATTGTTATAATTATGAGTTAGATTATGAGTTTCGGTGCTTTCATTAATGATTTGTTCAATTTCTTTTTGAGTCATCTTAATTTTAATAAGAATTGTTTTTTAAAGATTTAGATAGGTGATAAGGATGTTTGTTCGTTATCCTATATATTTATAAAAGAAAAATCCTAATTTAATTTTATGAAAAAGTTGGTAGTTATTTTTGATATGGAGGGAGTTATTACAGATAGTAGGCCGTTTCATATAAGGGCTTGGAGAGATTTTTGTAAGGGGAATGGAGTGGGTCATCTTTCTGATGAGGAAATTGATAGGCAGACTCATGGGGTGAATAAGGATAATTTAAAGAGGCTTTTTGGAGATGATTTGATTGAAAGAGAGATCGAGGAATATAGTAGGATTAAGGAGGAAATGTATAGAGAGATTTATGATGATTTTATTAAACCTACTGAAGGATTGGTTGAGTTTCTTGGGATGCTTAAGGAGAATGAGGTAGAGATGGGGATTTCTACGGCTTCTCCGCCGGAAAATGTTGAATTTGTTTTGAGGAAAACTGATACTAGACATTTTTTTCCAGTAATAACTGATGATTCTGAGGTGGAAAATGGGAAGCCTCATCCGGAAGTGTATTTGAAAACGGCTGAGAAAATGAATTGTAGTCCCTCTGATTGTGTTGTGTTTGAGGATTCTATTCCAGGGATTAGGTCTGCTAAAGCTGCTGGGATGAAGGTTATAGGGATAACAACTACATATCCTAAAGAAGAGTTACTTGAAGCTGAAGTAGATCATGTAATTGATGATTTTAGAGAAGTTAGTTTGGATTTGCTTAATTTCCTTAGAGATTCTGAATTGTCTGCTGTGAAGAATGTTTTGGAAGAAGAAGATATTGAGAAGTTGGATTAAAATTAGGGTTGTGATTGTTTTTATCAAATGTTTTCGAACTTGTGTCCTTCTGGAATTATGTTGTAGTCTATGTACATGAACTTTTCGTTTAAATCTTTTCTGAATGCTTTGAGGTTTTCTGGGTTGGGTGAGAAGACCATTACGGATCCTCCGCCTCCCCCCAAGGGAAAGCAGACTGCGTTGTGTTTTTTTGAGAGGAGATAGATTTCTAGGGCTTCATCGCTCATGTATTGTAGGCAGAGTTGAGTTCTTATGTCTCTATATTGATTAATTGGTTCTATCATATTTTCCCATTGTTTTGTTCTAATTGCTTCTCTAAATTGATAAGCGAGATCTAGTTTTCTTTCGTGGAGCTTCATGCCGTTTGGAGTTTTTAGTTGATCCATCCAGACTTGATTTACATCGGTACTTTGTCTTTGCAAACAGAAATATATGTCTATTCTGTCTCTTAGCTCTTGATATTCTTCGGGTTTTAGAAGTTCTTGTCTGATTGATGTTCCATAAAATCCTTCTTTCCCAGGAATGCCCCATGGGAACCAGATGTAGTCTCTTACTCCGCCGAAAACTGCGCAACTTTGTTCTTGAGTTCCAGTTATGCTTACTCCGAGATCCTCTTCCATCATCGAAGCCATGCCGACTATTTGATGAGGAGTTAGTTTATTTCCAGTTAGTTTGTTTGCTAATAATGCGACCCCTGTTGTAACTGCTGCAGACCCTCCTAGTCCGGCCGATTTGAGATTGGGATTGTTATTTTTTATTATAAATTTGACTCCACTTAGATTAAATACTTCCATAACCCTTAACAACCAGTTTTCTTTTATTGGGGGGACAGTATTTTTTTCGTATTCATACAAGAAATTAAAATCTTTTGATTCTACTCCGATTTTTCCTTTTTCTAGCGGTTCTGCGATTATCTCGGTTCCGACGTCTATCGATATACCTACTGTCCTAGGGATTCCTTTGGACCAGAGCATGCTTGGATCCTCATGATAGTTTTCAGGTATTTCTTTTAGTTTCCAGAAAATTTGTTGGAATAATCTCAAGTCTAATGAAGACCCGGGGCCATCGATTCTGTTGAATACAGTGATTTTGGGTAATTTTCCTTCTAATTTTGCTTGGGTTAATTTTTCTGATAAATCCATAATGGGTAAGAAGAAAATTGTTATATAAAGATTATTGAGTTAGAAGATTGATTAGGGTTTTAAACTTTATATCTGACTTTGTCGTAAAATGTTTTTACTCTTAGGGGCATTGCTCTAAATGCAGGTTTGATTAGTTTTTCACGAGTGTTGTCCATGACTTCTACGACTTCACCTGCCATGTATGTTGGTTTTTCGTTTCTAATATTGTAGCAGACCATGTCTCTTCTAGTTAGATACTGGACGAACGAGGCAGGTAATAAACCATATCTTCTTTCAGTTACAGAGCCTCGCATCATGTTTAAAACAAGGTTTAGATAAGGATTTTTCTTTTTTAGTTTGATGTGTTTCCAGCGGTCCCAGTAATTGAGATTTCCTGCAGTGTCGTTGTAGGTTTTGATTAGACCGTCTTCTCGGGCTTTTTTGTATAGTGGCGTTCCTTCAAAGAAGATTAGGTTGTTTACACTTAGGAAATATGGTTTTGGTATTTTTTGTAGGAGCCTTATTGTTTCTATGATGTCTTCATTTGTTTCATATGGATTGCATGAGATTATGTCGTACATTACGGTTAGTTTGTCTTTGAATTTGTTGATTGTTTTTGCGCATTCTAGAACGTTTTTTCCGGTTATGAATCGGTGGTAGATTTCTTTGTTAAGCCTGTCACTTCCTGATTGGATTCCTATGATTATGTCTGTTAGGCCTGCTTCGACTAGCAAACGTATTTTCTCCTCGCTGACTTTTCCGAATGACATTGTTGCTGGTTCGGCTAGACATTTGAGTCTTATTCCAACTTCTTTTTTGTATCTTTCCGAGAATTCTTTTAGCCATGCTGTTTTTCTTACAGTTATTGTTTCGTCTCTTAAATCTATTGTTTGTATAGTAGGAAAGCGAGCTTTAATTTTCTTGAAGAAGTCTATTACGTAGTCTACGCTGTGGGTTCTTAATAGGTCGGCTTTGTCTTCGTATAACGCTCGTAGGATGTTGTTAGTGCAGTAACTGCATGCTTGTGGGCATCCTCGTTCGGTTTGGAAAAAGAGCATTCCTGCGAAATGTCTTTCTTCGAAAGGTATCATCTTGCCTTTCTCTAAAATAAGTTGATCTTCAATGTCGAAATCGGGTTGGGCTAATATGTCTAAATCATTTGCTGGAGGTCTTACTGGGTTTTTATATTCTTTTCCGTCTTGTCTTACCCAGAAATTTTTTAAGTTGGTTATGGGTTGTTTTTTGTCCATAGTATCGGCAAGTTCAACTAAAGCTTCTTCTGCTTCTCCTACACAAATTAGATCGCACATGTCGAAACATTTTTCTGGGAAGAAAGTTGGATGTGGGCCTCCCCAGACTATCGGAATGTTGTTTTTTTGATACATATCTAGAAGTTGTTTTGCTCTGCCTGTTGTTGATTCCATAGAACCGATTCCTACTAACTCTGAATTTTTAGTTTTCTCCCAGATGGCTTGTAGTTCGTTTTTTGCATATCTTCGCATGTAGTCTTCTACTAAAGGTAGGAATATTAATAGGACTTCATGACCGGCTCGTTCTAGGCAAGCGGATAAGGTACGGAGGCCTTGGTCTGAGGGGAACGTGCTTGTTGAGATTAGTGTTATTTTCATGTTATGGTTTGATATGTCTTGATATCTCTTTTTATGTTTTAGTGAATAGGGATGGGTTTTTTTAAAGATTACTGTTGTTTAGATTTTAGCTAGATAGTATGTTTTGTAAAATAACTTATTTGTTATCTAAATGCTTTAAATTCTATTCTGTTCTTAGATTTTATGAAAGCAGTTATATTAGCGGGGGGGTTGGGGAAAAGATTAGGTAAGCTTATTGGAGAAGGAAATAAATGTATGGTTAAGTTATTTGAGAAACCACTTATTGAATACAATCTTGAGCATGCTCACAAGGCTCGTGTTAATGAAATAATTCTTGTTTTACATTATAGACCTGAGGAGATAATGAATTATGTGGGGGATAATTATAAGGGGATTAAAGTGAGCTATATTATAGAGAAGGAAGGTAAGGGATTGGTTGAAGCTATAAATAATGCTAAAGATAAAATTGGAGGTAGTGATTTTATTTTGATGTTGGGAGATGAATTGGTTTTTAATGCAGATATTAGAGGCATGGTTAAAAAGTTTAAGAAAGAAGATTGTTTGGCTATCTGTGGGACTGTTTATGAAGATAGTAAGGAGAGTATTGGAAAGACATATACAGCGATGGTTAATGAAGATATGAGGGCTTTTCGTTTAATAGAGAAACCAAAAGTCAAGATTAATAATATCAAAGGGACCGGGCATTGTATTTTAAAAAATGAGATGTTGGATTATATAGATAGAACACCTATCAATGCTATTAGGGGTCAGAAAGAACTGGTTGACCTTATACAGGTTGCGATTGACGATGGTAAGAAAGTTCTAGTTTATCAGATCTCGAAGAACTATACGAATGTTAATACATTAGAGGATTATGAACTTGCTAAGGGAACAATGAAAGAGAATAATCCTAGAGTTCTAATTGTTCATAATCAGATGAAATATTTTGGTGGGGCAGAGTTGCTTATAGTTGAGATGGCTAATTGTTTAACTAAGATGGGGATTAAAAATGATATCTTGGCCTTGTCAAGTTCAAGAGAAGTTGAAGAAGAACTGATTAATACTGAGATTATAACTATAAAAAATGATATTGATTTAAGACCGCCCGGATATAGGAGTGTTTCAGAAGTTCTTAAGGCTATTAGTCTTTTTAGAAAAAAATTGAGTGAGATTAAAGATGATTATGATGTGATTAATTTTCATGACTTTCCGGTTACTTGGAGTTTGTGGCCAAGAAAAAAATCTGCTGTTTGGTTTATGAACTTGCCTCCAAATTTATGGAGTAAGCCTGATGCTGGATTTTTTTATAAGATACTTAATAAGTTTAGAATTTGGATAGATAGAATTATTGTGAGAGAGAGTATTGATATAATAACTGTTGCGGAGAAGGCGAATTTAGAAAGATCTAAAGAGAGATATGGTAAAATTCCTAGAATGGTAAATTTTGGTATTAATTATGATTTTTTTTCTAACGGGGATGCTAAAAAAGCGGTGGATAAATTTAAGTTAAAAAATAAATTTGTGGTAATGCAGTCAGGGATATTGAATGAGTCTAGGAATCAATTGGAGAGCGTTAAGACTATTAACTATTTGAGAGAGAAAATTCCAAATATATTGCTAATATTGACGGGAAGGTTTGATGATGAAGATTATAAAAAGAAAATTGAAGATTATATTAAAAAAAATAAACTTGGGAAACATGTTTTGCTTGCTGGAAATCTTGCAACTAGGGAAGAACTGAGGGATTTATTTAAGGCGGCAGATGTGGGATTGTTTCCCATGATGGGGCAGGGAGGAGTTTTGGTACCTTTAGAAATGCTTTCTGCTGGAATGTCGATTATAGTTTCAGAAGATATGGAAACTGCTTCACTGATAAAAGAAAATGATCTTGGAATTGTGACAAAAGATTATGCTGTTGCTGTTCTGGAAATTTATAACAATCAAGAGAAATATAATGAGAAAACTTGTAAGGCGAGTTTTTTTGTAAGGGATAATTTGTCGTGGATGGCTTTTGCAAGTAATATGGCGGATGCGTTTAGAAAGGCTTGGGAGAAATATAGGTGACTCTGAAAAACTCCGTTTTTCTCGCCCCTAAGAAGGACTTTAATGTGATTTCCTTCGGAAATTGAAGTTAATCAAAGTCCTCTATAGGTGATTATCTGAATATGTCCATAAAACTAGCGAAACTTTGGAAAGTGCATGCGAAATCTTCATCTCTTGACCAAACTTCAGATAATATTCTTTTAGCATTTTGGTAATCTAATCTTAAAACTGTTCCTTCTGTCGATCCGTCTTCTTTAACCTCTTCTGGAGTGGGTGAAATGCCATTATAAGTGTGTACTTTCCTATATCTTTCAATTTGATCTTTTGCTTCGGGATTTACGAAAACAACATAACTTAAGCAGGGATTGTTGTATTCTCCTAAAAGATTATTGACAGTTAGATCTAGTGATTGAATTGGCTCGTTAGATAATAATGAAAGATTTCCATTTATTTTACCAACAAAACTGTAATTGCCTTCGGTATTGAATTTCCCTTCTTCTTTAAATTCTCTTATTGCAGTAGCTTCTGGAGGTTCATTGAATTCTACAAAACCAGCTGCAGCTGGTTGAATTTCTCCATGGCCTTGTGCTGTAGATTTTGTGCTTCTTCTTTGAACCAAAATTTCTTCGGGTTGATCAAAACTAGGTCCGGTATAAACGTGTGTTATTGTAGACAAAAGTGGTTTACGATATTTTTCGCCAAGGAGAGTAAACATGTTATCATCTGAAGGGAACAATCCTGGAGCTCCATGAATAATAAACATATTAGGCCTGTAATCTATAAATCCGGATATAACTCCCTGGTAAATATTTTCTCCTTCATAAACCTGTTTAACATCCTTTGCAGCCTGTAACTTTGCTGGCAAATCCTCCAACCCTACAGTTTCTGAAACATAAACACCAAAAAAACTACCAGATTTCATAAAATCCTTGAGTTTTATTAGTTTTTAAGAATTTCTATTCTGTAGGATTACCTTCTAATCTCCACCAATGTCTTAATCGGATGTTTTCTTAGATTTCTAACCATCTCGCATAATAGGAAACAGTTCTCGTAGCATTTGGATTTTTCTATTACTTCTTGGTAGTTTTTTGGGAGTAGGAATCCTTCTTTTATATTTCCTAAGGGGGTTGATCTATCTACTAAGTTTTCGCAGGCGTAGACTTCTCCGGTAAAGTTTATGAAAACAGAGTTTGTTCCTGCATAACAATTATTTGTTACGGTTTCGTTGTTATAGAATTTTTTGAAGAATAGATAATAAGTGTCGTCGAAGAAAGGCCTTCTTCTTTCTGCATATATTTTTCTTAGTTGTTTTAAGACTAGTTCTTTTTGATGGTCAAATAAACCTCTTCCTTCTTCTGGACTTAGTCTTGCATAATCCATCTCTGGAGAGAACATTATGTTTACATTGTGGAATTTTGCAAAATTCCAGGCCCATAATAATTGATCGTGGTTTTCTTTTGAAACTGTGAAAATAAGGCTTGTTCTTCGGTTTAGTTTTTTCATGTATTCTATTGTTCTTATTAATGTTTTGAAGTTCCCTTTTACTCCTCTAACATCGTCGTGAGTTTCTTCATTTCCGTTTAAAGAAAGATTTATTGCAACATCCTTGGGCATGTTTTTTACTTTCTTGTACATTAGTTCGGGCATGAGTGCATTTGAAAGTAAGGTTATATGTAATTTGGGATTTGCTTTTTTGAAAATATTTACAATTTCGTCAATATCCATTCTTAGAAAAGTTTCTCCTCCGGTTAAGGTTAGAAATCTTACTTGTTTGAACTCTTCCTTATTTGCGAGATTTCTGAAATCTTCTAGAGATAATTCGTTGGGTCTTTTTTCTTTCCATATGAAGCAAGTTTTGCATTTTGAATTACAGTCGTAAGTTACAGATAAGATTACTCTCCTTAATTTATTTATAGGAGTTATGTTCTCAAGCACGTATGAATAATCGACTTTCATTTTTATTAGATGTTTGTGTAATGTTTTGCTAGTATATTAATTTATTATTTAATACGTTCAACTATGATAGGGGCTACAACTTTTGCTTGTTGCATCTTGGGATTGTTAGCTCGGGCCATTTGGTTAGATTGTTCGATGGTTTCTTTTGTGATATTTGATAGGTCGTAGGCGGGGCAGTAGATGCATTCGGGAGGGACCTTGTTTTCTCTGATGGCTTTTCTCATTTCCTTGTATCTTTTTGAGTACCAAATTTCTCTGAGTGGGGTTTGTATTGCGTTCCCTAGGGCTGTGCCGTGTTGCCAGTCTCGGTTGTTTGCTTCGTTTAATGAGCAACAGGGAGTTATGTTTCCGTTTGAGAATATGAATGGCATTATAAGTTCCTTGCAGTTGTGTATAGGTGGGCGTTTTTGTAAGTCTTCTGTGTCTTTTTTGGCGCTGAAGTTTATGGTTATTTCTATTCCTAGTTTTTTTGCTTTTTTTCTTACATTTTCTACGTATTCCTCATTTATTGAGACTGCGAAATCTTCGGCTTCTTTGAAAGCGTGAGTCATTGGAGTTACTAGAACTTCTGCGATTTCTGTGTCTAATGAGTGGACGAAATCTAGAAATTGTAGGATCGAGTCTTTTGAGTCTTTGGTTATTATGTAATGGAAACTGAGAAGTGGGAATCTTTTGTTCATTTGTTTTTTTAGTGCTACAAATCTTCGTACGTTATGCATTGCTTTGTCGAAGTTTCCCCCTCGCATTACGCTTTCGTATGATTCTTTGGTTCCGCCGTAAATTGAGATGAATAAGAGATCCATTCCGGTGTTTATTAGTTCTCTTATGTGGTCGTCGTCTTCGAGATCGTTGAAGTGGTCGAAGGTTTCTATTATTGTTCCTTTTGATTTTGCGTAACTTAGCATTTTGTGGTAGTCTTTGTTTAGATATGAAGTTCCTATTCCTGTTAAGCCGAGCCATTTGGGGTTTTTTCCGAAGCCGTCGAATATTTTTTTGAAATCGTTAAAGTGTATGTTTTTTGGAGGTTCTTTCCAATAAGAGTGTTCGCAACAAACACAGGCGTATTGACAAGCAGTTGTTGGTTCTATTTCTAGGAAAGGGGGGAAAAGGTCTATTCCGAGTTTGGGTAGGAATTTGTTCATGATGAAAGCTGACCATTTTCGGTTCCACCATAATGGATAGACCCAGAACATCATATTGTAGATTTCACGGAATCTTCCATCGTGGACATAGTTAGAAACAAGTTTAATTTTATGTGAAAGGGATATTTGTGGCATTTTCTCAAACCTTTTTTGTAGGTATTTGTATGATGAGAGGTTTATAAGTTTTGTGGGGTTTTGGAGGGATTGGAATAAGAAATTGGTTACTAAAACCTAATGGGTAGTTCATATATTTTTATAAATTAGGTATTTTCTAAATTGTTATGGGAAAAAAGCTTAAGGTAATTATGATAGCGCATGCGTCGCATTCGTACTTTGCTAATAAGGAAGATGATTTGAAGAAGATAGTGCTTAATGATTGGTATTTTAAGACGGCTAGTCAGTTGAGGAAGTTTCATGAGGGAATTGAGGTTGAGTGTTGGGCTCCGGAGAAAGATAATAGTGGATATGAGGAGTATGTTGAGAATGGGATAAAGCTTAGGTTTTTTCCTGTGAGTTTTTCTCCGCTTTATGGGATGGATTTTAGTTTTAGTATGTTAAGGGATTTGAAGAAAGAGGTTGAGAAGAGTTATCGTGATGGCTATGAGGTTGTTATTCATTTGCATGAATGTCATAATCTTCATGGGCTTGTTATTTTGGATTTGTTTAAGAATGTGAGGATAATTGTGCAGCATCATGGAGGGAGTTGGCCGTTGCGCCATTTAAGGGAGAGTTGGAAGAAGAGATTGTTTTTTCCGTTGTTTTGGTTGGGGCAGTTGTATGAGAGTAGGGTTATTTGTAATGCGGAAAAGTTTTATGCGTTGAGTGGCGAGGAGATGGATTATTTGAAGAGTAAGAATTGTAATGTTGTGTTTAGGACGATGGGGATTGGGGATGAGTATTTTGATGAGATAAATAAAAGGTATGCTCGTAGGGAGTTGGGAATTGATGAAAATGAGAAGATGATATTTTTTCTTGGGAGAGTTGATAGAATGAAGGGTGTTGGATATTTGTTGGAGGCTATGAAGAAATTTAGGGATGATGATGAGTTGAGAGGGGTTAAGTTGAAAGATGTTAAATTAAAAATTGCGGGTTATGGTAAGGAGAGGGATGAATTGGAGAGATGGGCCAAGAGCGAGGGGTTGGATAATGTTGAGTTTTTGGGAGGGGTTTTTGGTCGTGAGAAATTGTTGTATTTGGGTGCTTGTGATTTACTTGTTTTGCCGTCTTTGAAAGAAGGTGCTCCGGTTACTGTTATGGAGGCGATGGCTTGTAATAGGCCAAGTGTTGTTAGTGATGTTGGAGGGGTTAGAATGATGATTGAAGATGGAGAGAATGGTAAAGTGATAAGGAAGGCAAATGTGGATGAAATTGTTGAGGGAGTTAGAGAGGTTTTGAGTTGGAAGGATAAAGATGTTAGGAAGTATGCTAATATATATAAATGGGAAAAAATTGTTGAGGATACGGTGAAGGATTATATTGGTGAGAAATAATGGAAGAGAATGTTAATGAGGAAACTAGTAAGAAATTGGAGGGTGAAAATGGGAGTAGGGTTAATGGTAGTGAAGATAAGAAGAAAAATGTTATTATAG
>Ga0187833_10004298_pt1 | contig 13969 bp, 16 predicted proteins | sample ETNtaG_37_FD_167968 | JGI IMG/M metagenome (GOLD analysis project Ga0187833, IMG submission 167968) | Marine microbial and viral communities from oxygen minimum zone, Eastern Pacific Ocean - ETNP2014_SV_400_PacBio MetaG (Illumina Assembly) | ecosystem: Environmental > Aquatic > Marine > Hypoxic... | reverse complement strand
ATATATCCCTAACTTGTGATTCATCTGAACCTTCAGGAAGAAGAACTACTGAATTTACAAACTTTGGTTTTGCTCCACTTGTTGCAACATCATTTGCACTCACATTGACTGCATACCACCCTATCTCATCTTCAACTCCTGTGACTGGATCTGATGAAACAATCAGATATTTCCCGTCTAAATCTACGACTGCGAAATCTACTCCCACCTTGGGCCCAACAAGGACTTCTGGAAATTGATGCCCTTGAAAATTCAGTACGTGCTTTTCAAGTACGTCATAAGGAATTTTGCCTAATGGGAGCTTCAAATCTGTGTTTCACTTTAAAATATAGATTAAATCGCTTCTATTTAGGTTCAGCCGTTTTAGCTCGAGGTCTTCTGATTCCGGGCATGATCCTATTGATGCTTCTGGAGAGCGGGATCGCAACTAATAGTCCAATTGTGACCTGTCCTATGTTCACAAAGACTTCTGCTAATGCCAACACATGTCCAAGAACAATTGTCTCATAAATGTAGTATCCAAATACCATCTCTCCACCACCTATGAGTATAGCTATTACAAGCCATCCAATTTTTGGATCTAGGTATAATCCTGCTGCTACTATGAGTATGAGCGACATTATTGCCAATGCAGCCCAGAAGAACGAGGGGACTATAATGGTCCCTGTTATTGTACTTGGCGCTATTCCAATTGTGAACTCTAAACTTCCAGTGAAGTATTCTGTTCCTCCCCACCAAACCAATAATGCGAGGATTAATCCTGCAAATATAGATAGTGCTATTAATCTATTCTTCGGAGCTGGTTTAAATCTATATTGTGCAAGGTAACCAACTATGAATCCTTCAATCCCTTTTATCACAAGTGTACCTGGTGCAAAAACTGTATATCCAAGCGAAACATCTGCAAGCATTGACCCTACACCCCCTGCAAAACTTCCTACAAAAGGTCCCATGAGGATTGCTGATGTATACACCATTATTTCTCCAACATTGAAGTAACCGCCTGTTGCAGCTACATATGCACTCACGACCATTGTGGCTGCAGCAACAAAAGCTGTAAAGACTCCCATAGCTGCAATTTCTTTGCTGTTCAATTTATAATCCATAACATTAACTACACTTTTTTCTGCTAATCTATTCTTCTATATAAGCGCAATCTTGTTTTTTTAGACTTGTGTGATTTGCTTTTTAACTATAATTATCTGTTATCATGTGTTTATAATAATAGAAAATCCGTTGAGAACCAATTCTACTAAAAATGAATTAAAGAGAATGGGATAAGAAGTCTTTTCGACCCCCATCAACTGTAATGACTTGACCTGTCATGAAGCTGGACTTATCCGATGCTAAGAAGCAAGCTACATTTGCGATATCTTGAGGTTCACCAACTCGTTGCAGCATACTTGCATTTTCACAATATTGAATGAAATCTCCAAGTTCACTGGGTTCTATCCCTTCCTGAATAAGATCTGTTTTCACTAATCCTGGCGCTATAGCATTCACATTAATTCCGTGGACACCAAGTTCTAGTGCGAATTTTTTTGTTAGAGTATCCACTGAAGCTTTAGTTGCAGCATATATTGTTGTTCCTGAAGTTGCGGTACCCAATCCTGCGATTGAAGAAATATTGATTATCTTCCCTGATTTGTTCTTTATCATCTCTGGTGCTATTGCTCTTATGCAATTAATTACTCCTTTAACATTAGTTCTCCACATCGCTTCTGTTTCTGTATCCATAAACATCAATGATTTTGAACGATACATAATACCTGCATTATTTACAAGTATGTCACATTTTCCGAATTTATTAATAACTTTCTTTACCATTTGATCCACTGATATTTGGTTAGATACATCTGCTTGTATTGGTAAGGCTTTTCCACCTGATTTTTGAATCTGTTCAACAATCTTTTCTGCTTGTTTTTTTTGCTTTAGATAATTCACAATAACTTCTGAACCTTCTTCCGCGAAAGTCTTCGCAATTGCTTGACCAATTCCTCTCGATGCTCCGGTGACGATTGTCACTCGACCTTCAAGTTTGTCCATAATGCCCCTTACCTAATAGAATCCTTAAACCTATCTTGAGATAATCTCTACTTTGTTTTTGGATTGGCTGTAATTATTAACTATTGTAAATATTTTATGTTCATTATTCGAAAACTTGTATGTCCTTTTTCTTATATACTAAATTTCCAAATTTTCCATTAAATCTTGTAGCTCTGACTCCAGTGTTATCAATATAGTGATAATTACCTCCCCTTGGTTTGCAAAATAATACATTATGATATTTGAATTCATGTTGATTAAGCCATTTAGTCGTTATTTCTCTTAGATCCTCTGACCGGGATGTGAAGAAAGTGATAATGTGTCCTTCTTCATACCATGCATTTATCTTTTTTTTAGAACCAAGTATTTCTTTTGCATTAATCATTCTTTCAGGTTCTTCATTTGGAATATCTTCGCTTACTACTCCATCTATATCGATAATGAAATTCTTTAGACCCTCTAGAAGTTTGGGGCTTTTGGTTTTTCCATCTTGTCCAATATGTTCTCGAAGATGTTTTTTGGGTTGTTCCTTATTAACCAAGATAATGGTCTACCTTTTACCTATCCTGCAAAGAATGGCTGAAGTCATAATTGCTCCGTATTATGCCTGATTAATCCATTACTTAAGCTTACAATTTAAGAGATACTTGGTGTAAATAATATTGTTTACAAAGGACTGACCATATGGGTAGCGCATATGCCTCCAACTAATAAATTCAAGACAAGGCTAAGTAAGAGGGGCGTAATTAATATCCCTCAAACTATCTTGGATTCATCTGGTATATCTATCGGGTCTCCAGTCTGGATATTTTCAGATGGTGAAATAATGGTGATCAAAAATATTTTTCCTAAATCTAGTGGTCTCCCTCCACCTATTCTTGGTCGTCTAAGAGGCGCTTTCAAAAAACTTATTTCGAGGTAGTAAAGTTATTCAGGAATTCTTCTTGTTGAAGATCTTCTGCTTTTACTCTTTTTCTGTGTCATCAATCGTTTCATGCGTTTAGATATTTTGTCATATATCGTGGGTAGCTCATCACCCCCTTCTGAATACGAGTACGTTTTCTTTTGTGTTTTAATCATCGTTTTCACTTCGTATCTTCGTCTATCATTTCGAATTTCTTTGGTTTTTATTATTGATCTTCCTTCAATTATTTCTGGAAATGTCTTTTTTAATAGTGGCGTTTGCTCTTATGATTGGAGCCGGTGCCCTATTTTTAGTGAATAATGAGTTTGAAGATAGTGATGGTTTTCTTTCGACAGGAAGTATGCAGTTTGAAACAGATACTAATGCTATTGTTTTTGAACCAGTAAATATTAATCTGGGTGAAGTTGCTGGAAATATTGCGTGGAGACCATCTCCTAGTGACTTTGTTACAATCAAGTTGGTTGGTTCTAGCAATGATCCTTCTAAGAACATCTTCATCGGTATAGGTAGAACGTTAGATGTAGATTCTTATCTAAGTGGAGTAGGGTATGATGAGGTTAATCGTATAAGATATTTCCCTTTAGATGTGAATTATGTTGGTCATTCTGGTGATGTTGTACCTGAAGATCCAGGTTCTCAAACATTTTGGCTGGGATCCGAATCAAAATCTGGAGTTAATTCTCTAGAGTGGGCTCCAGAGGTGGGTAGTTATTCAGTAGTTCTGATGAATGATGATGGGTCATCTGGAATCGATTTAGGTTTGAGTTTTGGTGCAAAGGTTCCTCTTCTAATTACGATTATTATGATAATGTTTGCAGTGGGAATATTTGCACTAATAATTGGAGGCCTCTTTATCTATTTCGGTAAAAGTATCTCAACTCAGCACCAACAAGAAGTTGCTCCACCTCCTCAACAAGTTCTAGAAAATAAGGGGGTTACTAATTTCTGTAGTAAATGTGGTTCAAGAATAACTGCTGAGGATGCTTTCTGTCAAAACTGTGGACAAAAGCAATAGAAATAATAATGGTCTATTGAGGTTGATTCCTTGAATGCCATATATCGACAAAAGAAAGAGAATTAAATATGAGAAAGGGCTTACAGAAATTCTAAGTGAGTTAAATAAAGTTCCAAAAGAGAATGTTGATGGAGAACTTAACTACGTAATATCAATGATTTTAAGGGGACTTTATAAGCCAAGTTATTACAACTATAACAAAGCTATTGGAGTATTGGAATCGGTTAAGCTAGAATATTATCGGCGAGAAGTTGCATCTTATGAAAACAAAAAGCTCAAAGAGAATGGAGATATCTAAGATTTACCCATAACATTTCTATTATCTGAGAATCGTCTTCTTATCTTTCCTTAAAACTTCTTATCTAAAATATCTTTGATTTTTCCGGCCTTTACTTTGCCTACCCCTTCTACTTTTATCAAATCCGATATATTTGCTTGGAAAATCTTTCTAACGTTTCCAAAATGGCTTAGTAACCGTTCTGCAAGCTCTCCTCCGATGCTTGGCAAACTAGCAACAACATATACCTGCCAATCCTTTTGAGTCATCAATTTAGGTTTATGTTGAATTGAAATTCTATCTTGTTTTTTCTTCTGAATTCTATTGGCTAATGTATAGAGAAGATTTGCAGTATTAAGTAGGGATGGAGTACAAAGAACTGGAATGCCCATATCTGATTGAATTTTTAATAAAGCTCCCCAGAAAGATCTTGGATTATTCATGAGTGCTAATTCATCTTCAACTTCTCCTTCAAGTATGAGTATTGGTTTTTCGTAGGCTTCACGAAGACGGTCAACCTGCTCAAAGACTCTGCCACTGAAAACTGAGTTTATAAAATCGTTTACAGTTTTCCGTTCAATTCCACACTCAGATGAAACAATATAATCTCCAGGAGTAATTGTTCTCATTTCTACATCCATACCTATCTCCATAAGTAATGCAACAATAATATCTGGTTCACGCTTGTCAACCACAATCTTCAAAGCCATATTATCCGATTTCATATTAACAGCTACATAAATATCGAGAAAATGAAGTATAATAGTGCGGCCATTCCGCTTGCTGCTGGTATAGTTATGATCCATGTCCACATAATTCGTCTAGCCAGCCCCCATCTTACTGCAGAAAGTCTTCGAGTTGCACCAACACCTATTATTGAACCAGCTATGACATGAGTTGTGCTAACTGGTATACCAAAAAAGGTTGAACCCATAATCACTGCTGCTCCTGCAGTTTCAGCACTGAAACCATGCATAGGATCAAGTTTTGTTATTTTGCCTCCCATTGTGTGGATGATTCTCCATCCGCCAGCTAAAGTTCCCATTGCTATAGCTAGATGCGCCATCATTGCTACCCAAAATGGTACATAGAATTCAGATCCTAAATAACCCGAACTGAATAGAAGCACCGCAACTATTCCCATAGTTTTTTGTGCATCATTTCCGCCGTGACTTAGACTATATGCTGCAGCAGATAATAGCTGCAAACGTTTGAAATATCTATTTGCATATGTGGCATTGTGTTTTCTGAATATCTTAATGACCAATGCCATAAGAATGAAAGCCGCAATTGTTCCAAGTATCGGTGAAACAATTATGAAGACAAGAACTATCTCTATTTTTCCACTGAGAATGACTCCAAATCCATTACTAGCCACTGCAGCACCAATAAGTCCACCAATAAGTGAGTGAGATGCACTGATTGGTAACCCAAACCACCATGTAAGTAGAACCCAAAATATCGCTCCTAAAAGACCTGCAAGAACCATAACTGGAGTAATTGCAAATGGGTCAACAATTCCTTTTCCTATGGTAGTAGCTACAGTTGTTTGGAATACAAAAAGTGCAATAAAGTTGAAGAGTGCAGCCATAGCTACAGCTTGGATGGGTGACAAAACTCTAGTTGAAACAACTGTTGCTATCGAGTTGGCTGCATCATCAAAGCCATTGAAGAAGTCAAATAGAAATGCTACTGCAACTACTGTTATTGTGAATGGATCCAGAAAAGCCATGTTTTTTCCTTTTTTAGTATCTTTCACATTTTCGGGTTAATTTAATGATTCTCTTCATCTGATCTTTTCTAGGAATGTTTCAGAACTATATCTCTAAGAAGATTGCTTACGTCCTCACAAATATCTGTAAGTTGCTCTAGATCTTCATAAAGTTCTTTATGCTTAATTATTGAAATGATATCTTTTTGCTTGAAAAGTTCTGCTACAGTTTTGTTTAGAAGCTCATCTCCCTCATTTTCAAGAAAATGAACTTCTATGTTATGTTGCTCAATTTTTTCTTGATTGAGATTACGCATGTTACTGAAAGCCTTGTTCAACGCTATTACTGACTTTAGGATTATCTCTGAGAATATTATCATTGGATGCGGAATCTCTTCTATTCCATAAGCATAGAGTTTGTTTGCAATAGTATAAGTAAAATCTAGAATATCATCGTATAAACATGATAATACATCTATATCTTCCCTATCTATAGGTGTGATGAAAGTTCGAGACAATCTGTCTTGAATCTCGTGGACCACATCATCTCCATTATGCTCCAAATCTTTGATGTCTTGTCGCTTTTTTTCTACATCTTTATAGTTACTTAATAAATCATGAAGCGAATTAGCTCCTTCGAGAACGAGCTTTGATTGTTTCTCAAGTAATTCAAAGAAGACCTTATCTTGGGGGATTAGCCATTCTTTTAATCCCGTTTTTTTTCACTTCCTTGATAAATTAACCCTTGGGCTAATTTTCATTATTTTTTTATCCTCAAACGCGGCTTGACTTTACTACTATTTATTCTTACATTACTCCAAAATACCAAATAACTATTTGTAAACTTGATATTATCTGAAGAATACTTTCAATAAACTATTTTAAAGTCATTGAATTCCTGCTTAAATGGTAACACCATCGTTTCTACTGAATCCACTTCTGCATTTGGTGGCCCTTCCTTGCACCAATCCAAGAACTTATCAACCATTTCTTCATTTCCTTCCACTAAGATTTCGACTCTCCTGTCTGGAAGGTTTTTTACCCATCCTGTAAGCCGTAATGAATTTGCTTTATGTGCGGTATTAGATCTGAAGAACACTCCTTGTACTATACCTGATACATAGATGTGTAACCTTTTTTCAGCCAATATCTGGATGTTATGTTTGTGAAGAGTTTCTTAAAGTTTCAGGTCGCCATACTTCTTAATATAAGGGACTAGTCCACCTTCTGAAAGTATCTTCATCATTGCATTTGGGATAGGATTAAAGGTTAGTTCAAAACCTTTAGTTTCGTCTATTAGTTTTCCTGACTCCAAATTTATGGAAAGTTGATCTTTATCTGCGATTTTGTCTGTATTACAAATTATCGCTGGGAGACCTACATTTATTGCATTTCGGTAGAAAATTCTGGCAAAAGATTTAGCTACCACTGCACCTGCTCCGGACATCTTAATCATAATAGCAGCATGTTCTCTACTTGAACCCATTCCAAAGTTTCTTCCTGCAACCACAAAATCTCCAGATTTGACATTTGCAGCATATTCTTCCCTGGCATCCTCCAAAGTATGCTTGGTTAATTCTGGAAGATTTGTTCTCAGATGAAAATATCTACCTGGACTAATATGGTCGGTGCTTATTGAATCACCAAATTTCCATGCTTTTCCTTTCATATTTATAGCACCTCCCTCGGATCAGCTATTTCGCCATTTATTGCGGTAACTGCAGCAGTTGCAGGGGATGCAAGATATGTTCCAGCTAATGGATTACCTGTTCTCCCCTTAAAGTTCCTGTTACTTGTTGTCAATATATGGTCGCCATCAGCAGGGACTCCTCCTAGCGCACCGAAGCAGACTCCGCATCCAGGTGGAGTAACCGCAGCTCCAGATTCAATTAGGGTTTGAAGTGTCCTATCTTGAACTGCCAAAAGTAACGTTTCTCGAGAAGCAGGTGTTACAATAAGTTTTGTATTTGAGTTAACTTTTTTTCCTTTCAATATTCCTGCTGCTATTCTAAGATCTTCAATACGGCCATTGGTGCAGCTTCCTATGAAAACTTCTTGTATTTCTGTTCCTGCTGCTTCACTTACAGTTTTTATGTTATCAACTGTATCTGGAAAAGCGATTGTAGGCTCTATTTTGGTAGCATCAAACTCCAAAGTTTCTACATATTCAGCGTTCTCGTCAGGATTTATTTTCTGGAAAAGTTCGCCTCTTCCTCTGCTTTCCAGATATTTCTTTGTAGTTTCATCCGAAGAAATAAGTCCAACTTTTGCGCCTGCCTCAACCGCCATGTTTGATAGCGTTAATCTTTCATCCATTCGCATATTTTCGATTGTACTTCCAGCAAACTCAAGTGCTTTGTATGTGGCACCTTCCATAGTTAACTTCCCAATAAAAGTGAGCATTGCATCTTTTGAATAAACTCCAGTTGGTAAATCTCCATCTAATTTTATCATTATAGTTTCAGGTACTCTCAGCCAAGTTTTACCAAGACCAATTGCAACTGCAACATCTGTAGCTCCCATTCCAGTCCCAAACGCTGTTAAGGCCCCGGCAGTTACAGTGTGTGAGTCTGTTCCCAAGATTATTTGGCCCGGGCTGGCGTAGTCCTCTGCCAAGACTTGATGACATATTCCTCTGCCTGCTTCAGAAAATCTGCTTCCTGTTCCTCCGGCCCATTTTCGAAGCTGATCTTGATTATTTGATATTGTCTTATTAGGACTAGGAACAGCATGATCTATAATAATTATGGTTCTGTCAGGATATGCTGGTTTCTTCATACTCATTGTTTTTAGTTGACTTATAGTAAGAGGACCTGATGCATCGTGAGCAAACATATAGTCAACATTAGTTACAATTATCTCTCCTACTGAAACATCTTTTCCTACCTTTAGACTCAGTATCTTCTCACTCAATGTCTTGCCCATAATATGTTTCCCTACCGGAAGGCGCATTTAGATTGGCTAATAAAGACTTGTTGTGAATGCTGTTCTTCTACTTAACTAATTTGAATTAGAAGCGATAGTAATCAAATAATTATGATGGGTTCTTTCGAACCCTGATTTGTTTATGGAACTGTGTATGATTGTTGAGCGAATGTACCTTTATCCGTTGTAACCTTCATCGTTACTACGTCACCAGATGCAAGACCACCACCAGAATTAAAAAATGCTGCTGACAAGTCTATATTTACTGATGCTCCCTTAGACAATGTAAAGGTAGCATTGTTAATATCTATTGTATTAGCACCCGAAAATCCTGTATTGCTAGAAATTCCAGTAGCAATTATATTTCCCAACTGTACAGCTACAGCACCTACGTTACGAACAATTACAATACTAGTGTTTGTCGTAGTGCTAAACGTTGATGCTTCAATGGATATGGATGATTGTGCTGCTTGGTTCTGTGCACCCTGTTGACTACCTGTAGAATCAGCTGTTCCTGCAAGGAACCCTTGGCTCCACATAAAAATAATAACTGACATTGCGACCGCAACTGCAATCATAAGTAGAGTAGCAAGAACTGGGGCAACCGCCTTATTCTTGCGTTGATTATATCTTTTCTTTAATGGATTCATCCAAAATTCTTCTAATATCCCTATCTTCGGTTACTATTAAACTGTTCGATATTTAAACACTTCGATTTATTGCTCTGGATGTCTGCTCCATTTTTTCATATCATATTAATTCAAGAATTTTTTTTATCAAAGAATAAGTAAAGATTTGTTTACAAAAAGAAGAATAAGGAGCATGTCGTGTGTAGTTTTGAACCAATTATTGATCCTGGTACTTGGGATTTGTTTGTTCCTTAGTGTGCACTGAAGTATTCTGTGGCTGCGCTTGTTGCTGCTCCTTTCTTTATCGGGTGGCCTTCTATCCTGAATGCACGTTCAATAGCATCTAATGCGAATATTACGTTTCGTTCGCTTGAGTTTATTCCCATTAATCCTATTCGCAGTACTTGATTTTTAAGTTCACCAAGTCCTGCTCCTATTTCTGTGTTGAAGGTATCTAGAATTATTTGTCTTATCCTCATATCATCGACATCTTTGGGTATCCTGACTGCGTTTAGTGTTGGTAAAGTGTATTCTTTTTCTGTATTCATTTTAAGTCCAGCAGCTTCTAACCCTGCAACTAATGCTTTTGAGTTCTTGAGGTGTTTCGCTATTCTTGCTTCTAATCCTTCTTCAAGCGCTATAACCAAAGCCTCTCTGAGACCGTATACGTTGATAATTGGTGCTGTATGGTGGTACATCCTGCGCTCACTCCAGTATCGTTCTATCAATGTAAAGTCAAAGTATAAACTTGAAACAGGTTTTCGTCTATCCCTTATTTTTTTCATCGCCCGTTCGTTCACAGTGACAGGAGAAGCACCTGGTGGACAGTTCAGGCATTTCTGGGGGCTGCTGAAGCACATATCTATTCCCCACCTATCTATCTCTAATTCGACGCCGGTAAACGATGTCACAGCATCCACAAGCAGAATAGCGTCGTGTGACCTTGCTAATTTCGCGATATCTTGAAGAGGCTGCAAGGCACCTGTAGATGTTTCTGCTTGAACTAGCGCCATAATTTTGGCATTACTATTCTTTAAGGCGTTTTCAATTTCTTCTTTCGTAATAATATCGCCCCATCTCTTTTTTATCGGTATGGTTTTTCCACCCCATCTTCGGATCATTTCCTCCATTCTATCTGCAAAAAAACCGTTTGTACCTACAATGACTTCGTCTCCTTCTTCAACTATATTCAAGACCGATGCTTCCATTGCGGCTGTTCCTGTTCCAGATATGGGGAGAGAAAACTTGTTTTGGGTTTTGAATGTTTTTGCAATGAGTTTTTTCGTTTCATCCATAACCTCAAGAAAATATGGGTCTAGGTGTCCTACAATGGGAGAGCCCATAGCCTGCAAGACACGTTGATGAATATTGCTTGGCCCTGCTCCAAGTAAAAGTCTATGAGGTGGATTAAAGGCTCCCATTCTGCAACACCTAACTAGTAGACGCCTAGATAATAAATAGATATCTGGTTCCCATATCTGATCACATTTTTTTTCTCTGCAGCAAAGTTTGTATTGTTCACGAAAAGGTACCCATAGAGATTATCTAGTTGAATATGTATAGGGGCTTTGAATGAGCATTAATGTTGTTAAGGCTTCAGGGGAAATTGAACCTCTTGATTTGAACAAAGTAAGGAGAGCCTGTCTTAGAACTGGTGCGTCACAGGATACTGCTGATAAGGTATTGCAAGATGTTCAATTTTTTCTATACGATGGTATCAGCACAAAAGAAATTTATCGAAAAGTTTGTGGATTACTCAAGAAATATTCATACTATTCAGAATCTAGATTTCGGTTAAAAGAATCTATGGTAAACATGGGGCCTTCTGGCTTTCCTTTCGAAACTTACGTAAATGAGATTCTAAAGAATTATGGCTACAAAACAAAGCAAAATGAGGTTCTGAAAGGGGTTTGTGCAAATCATGAAATCGATATCGTTGCAGAAGAGAATTCTTCAAACCCAAAAAGATTCTTAGTTGAATGCAAGTATCACAACACATTTGGCATTTATACTGGACTTAAAGAAATTCTCTATACATATGCACGTTTATTAGATTTACAGGAGGGATACAGTAAAGGGATCTGCGAGCGTATAGATGGTGCTTGGTTAGTTACAAATACAAAGATATCTCGTGAAGCTGTGAAATATGGTGAATGTAAGGGGCTTAATCTCTTGGGGTGGAGGTATCCTCCCGATAAAGGGCTAGAATGGATGATTGAACAAAAGAATCTCTTTCCTGTAACTGTTCTAGGATTTATAGATAAAAAAATCATTTGAAAAATTTTCTAAGGCAGGTGTTATGTTGGTTAAAGACTTGGAGTCACTTAACGTGAAGAAATTGTCTGAAATGACAGATATCCCTCAATTGAACATAAGGAAAATCAAGGATAAAATTCTTGATTTTAATCGCTCTCCCTGATATTCTGTTATCATATTCGATTACAGTTTCGATTATTTAGAAAAACCTTATTTTTGCTTAAAACAACACACAAGGTAATCTTGAAGTCTGCTCTTATGCGCTATCAATGTGCTCTTGAAGCAGGTAGACTTGGAAAAATTGTGATGTATGAAAACATTACAAATAAGAGATGCGAAAAACATTCTGGATATGAACTTTGGAAAGTAAAAGTTTCAGATGAGCTAGAAGAAGTTATGAAACGACTTACGTTTCTTGATGGGTGAATAATTATTACGTATTTTACATAATTCTTATTAAAGTATGGTTTTGGTCTTTATTATATGGAGATTTCTCCTGACGTGCATTGGGTAGGAGTTAATGATGCAAAGAGTAAATTCTTTGAATCTTTATGGAGTATTCCGAAAGGTGTGAGTTTGAACTCTTATCTTGTTTTGGGGAAAGATAAGAAGGCATTAATCGATACGGTTAAAGAAGATTTTTTCAATGAATATATTGAGAATCTTAGATCGTTAATTGATCCTGAAGATATTGATTACATTATTCTTAATCACGTGGAGCCAGATCATGCAGGGTCGCTTTCAAAGATTCTATCTATCGCATCAAAAGCCTCAGTTATAAGTTCGAAAAATGGAATTGACTTTGTTAAGCATTATCATCAGGTACCATTCAATGATATCTCTGTGAAGGATGGGGATAAGGTAGATCTGGGTGGAAAAACTCTGAAATTCATTATGACCCCTTGTATTCATTGGCCAGAAACTATGTCCACTTTCCTTGGAGAAGATGGTGTCTTATTTTCTGGTGACCTCTTTGGTGCATTTGATTCTATTGGAGAAAAGATATTTGATGACCACATTAATGAAGCTTCCATTTATGCTGCTAAACGATATTTTACTTCTATTCTTTCACCGTATTATTGTTCTATCAATTCAGCTTTAAAGAAACTTGACAAGCTTCAGAAACCCTGTCGGGTAATTGCCCCCACTCATGGCTTGATTTATAGAGATGATCCCGCTTTTATTACAAAATTGTATGCTGATTTATGTTCTGGCAAGTTTGAAGAGAAGGTTGTTATTGTGTATGGCTCAATGTATGGTAACACAAAGGTTTTAGCTGAAGCTGTATCTAAGGGTGTGAATGATAAAGGTGTTAAAGTTGCTTTATTCAATGTAACTTATAGTGATCCTAGTGAAATCTTAACGGAGTTATGGCAAGCTCCTGCTATAGCAGTTGGGAGTCCAGTGTATGACTGCTACATTTTCCCACCCGTTACGAATTTGTTGGAGTTGATTAAAGTAAAAAGGATGAAGAAGCGTGTATTCGGACTTTTTGGTGATTATACTTGGGGAGGTGGGCCTTTACAGCAGCTTCAGAATAAAATAAAGGATCTTGGATCAGAAGTAGTTGGATCGTTTGTAAAAGCTCAAGGTTCACCTACACCAAATAATGTTGAGAGTGCCCATGAACTAGGTAATCTTTTAGCAGATATTGCTATAAAGAAAACTAAGGAAGCAAGCGCATTAGCTCCTGTTCAAGATCCTTTTTGTCCTATTTGATTCCCAAATAATATTGGAACTGCATATTATTATATGTGAAATAATTCTGGAAACATATGCGGTAAAAGCGAGGATCGGTTAATAAAACGAACTTATATGAATACTGAAGAAGTATGTTGTGAAAGTGGGTCAGATTATCATAACCGGTTTGGAGGGGATACCAAAAGTAAAGAATGGGGATGATATTGCTGATATTATCATCAAAGCAGCCTCAAAGCAAGGTTTTATTCTTATGGATAAAGATATAATTGTAATAACCTCTAAGATCGTTTCAAAGGCTGAAGGTCGGATTGTCAACTTGAAAGATGTTGATCCATCTGCAAGTGCCTTGAAGTTTTCAAAGATTCTTGATTCGGATCCCAGGAAAGTTGAGGTTATTTTATCTGAAGCAAAAAGAATTGTTCGGATGGTTAAGGGCCTGGTAATAGTTGAGACTCGCCAAGGTTTTGTTTGTGCGAATGGAGGT
>Ga0187833_10004295_pt1 | contig 13981 bp, 15 predicted proteins | sample ETNtaG_37_FD_167968 | JGI IMG/M metagenome (GOLD analysis project Ga0187833, IMG submission 167968) | Marine microbial and viral communities from oxygen minimum zone, Eastern Pacific Ocean - ETNP2014_SV_400_PacBio MetaG (Illumina Assembly) | ecosystem: Environmental > Aquatic > Marine > Hypoxic... | reverse complement strand
AGTCTGCGTAGGGTTTTTTTTCGATCATAGCTTTTTCTAAATCCGAGTCGGATATATCAGGGGACCCATCTGGATGTCCAGCAATTCCTATCTTTAATCCTTCAAATAATCCCGTCTCTAATAATTGCAATGAACAATGATAATCGCCAATAGGTTGAGAGCTGCCCCCTATTACTAGGGCTTGTTTAACTCCCCCATCTTTGCATGAGTTTACGTAGTCTTTTAATTCTTCCAAATTTTTTATTGAGCGAGCTGGAAAATGAGGCACCGGATTGAATCCAGATTGAGCGAGCTTCGCTGCTTTCTTGGCTATTTCCCTAAAATCATTTCCATGCAACATAGTAATGTAAACATCTTTAACTTTAGGCAAGGTGAATAAATCTGTTTTCACTGTTATCTCTATCGAAAAGTTCATAGTCTTCGGGATATATCAGGGGACTTTTTGGGTGTCTAGAATTTTCGATGATTGTTGAGATCATATATAATAAGTTTAAGCCCTAAAAATGAACATTGGTGTATTTTTGGTAATTATTTTTGCGGCTCTTTTACATGCTTCGTGGAATGGTATAGTTAACTAAAGACAAAAGAGCCTTTCACGATTTTTAAAACTGTATCAATTTTAGTTATCTTTGTAGGAGTTGTTTTAATTCGATTTTCTTAGTTTTCCATTTTTGAAAAGAATTACGTTTTTAGTATCTTGGCTAGTTAAATTAATATAACGAATGACAGATCGGCCAAATTTTGGTGGGCTCTTATACAATTTATCTTGTTTTTCTCCGTTATATCTTCTTTTTAGAATTTGTTTTTGAAGCTGGAATGTTATGTTCCTATAATCCTCTCTCTCAGTTCTCCAGCTCATTAATCTTTTGATATAATTCAAAATCATATTTATCCACCTTTTTTACTTCGCTAAATGCAAGTTCCTTAAGAGATTATGGATGGTAGTAACTTATGTGTACTACCGAAAAGTAAGTAGCCTGCACCTAGCAAATCAGATTTTTACAAAACCCAAATAACAGGGTAACCAATCTAGATTAATCATTATTGATCTAAGACAAAAATTCAAAATTTTCTATTATTCTATTACAAAGAAAATTTTAAGCTAAAGTGAGAAAAATTGCGGTAACCAGGAACGAAATTGAACTGCCAACACAAAATTAAAGATGAATTTGGAACCAAAACTCCAATTTATGTTTGCCATATTTCATTTATTATTTGTTTAACTATGTCTTCAGAACTATTTGCAAAATTTTTTTGAAACTCCCTTACAGCATGTTGGGTATTGTCATTGTGCCACCAATTCTTAACATCATTATTCCAAATTTTGTTTACAAACTTTGATGCTTTTTCAGACTCATAAAAAATAATGTTATTTTTTTCTAACAAATTAATATATTTTTTTACATTTTCTCTTAACGGGTGATTTTTTTTGTTTAAAATTAATATCGAAGGAATATTATTTGCTAAAGTTTCACAAAATGTAGTTGAATTTGTTGTATTAACAATTAATCTCGAGCTGTTACAAGCACTTTCAAAACTTTTCGAATTATCAAATTTGAATTTGTTTTCTAATTGTGAATAAAAGTCCACTTGGCTAAGCTTTGCATTTTTTAAAGCAAATCTTAATATTGTTTTATCTTTAATTGAATTAGATATGTTATTTAAAAAAACTGTACAGTAATATATGTAATCAGAGAATAATTCCGCTGCTGAAGTTTCTGGTGATTGAAAGTAATTTCTTCGATGTTTCATTGTAACAAGAAGGTTTTCTTTCTTTTTATTCCAGTTATATTTGTTATTCTTAAGTAATACATAAAATCTTCTAACATTTTTTTCAGTTTTTGTACCCGACCACCCCCAGGTTAAATATTTGTCTGCAATTTTTTTTTCATGCTCTTCGAGCCAACTATATTGTGCTATTCCATATGTGCCTCCATGTTGTCCGTAAATTAATTTGGTTTTATTTTCTTTTAATCGAGCAGCATGAAACATAAAAAAACTATCAGACCAAAGGGCACTAGCAGTAAAAATTACCTTGGGTTTCTCCGGTAAATTTGAGTTATTTGAAAAACTTACTAGATCACTAAAATTCTCAATAAATACTTTTGGGCAATGATCTTTTAAAGATTTAACAAAAAAATTTTCAAATTTATTTTTTGCTTCAAATATTGTGTCAAGAGACCGACGTAAAGAATCGTCCTTTTTTTTATTGGATTTATATTTATCTTTATTAATTTCAAGTATTGGAAATTGATTTAATTTTAAAGATAATTTTAACTCATTTAATGCTCCCATATAAGATCTATAAATTAAATATTTGTAATTTTTTTTACCAATAAAACTTGGTAAATTGAAAATTATCTTTTTAAAAAAATTCATCTTATATTGGGGACGTATTCCTTTCTTCTGTGTTAAAGTATTCAATTTTTCTTCTAAAATAGAATCGTCTAGATCTAAGTATTTAATTTTATTTTTTTCCAAAAATTCTGGATAAATACTTTGATAAATATACTGATTCCACATATCGTTTTGTGTTAATCTTCGAAAAAAATCTGCATTTTCATACGGCAAAATCTTATTTTTATTAATATTGAGACATATGACATTATCTATTTTAAATTTTTTTACTGAAGAACTTATATTTTTCCACCTATCAAAAAACATGAATATTGTATATCCAAGCCAAGGGCCTATTAAAATCCTCCAAAAATTTTTTGAATAGTTTTGTTTATGAATGCTGTTTAAAAAATCTGCTAATGTCTTTAGCAAATTCTCATAAAAATTTTCAAGATATTTGAATTCTTTAAGTAATAATTCTTTATTATCCCAGTGATATTTGTTTATATCATAACCTTTATATAAAAAACCTTTATTAGGATGTTTCTTTAAGGGTGCTATAGAACTAAAAATTAAGTGACTTTTTTTATTTTTTGGCCAAGTCTCTTTGACACCTGTGGAAATTAAGTAACTTTTATATTCGTTCATTAAAATAAAATTTAACCAACAACAAAACTTTTATTTGCTCTTTTTTTTAGATAATTTCAAAGCCAATTTGAAATCATCTAACGAATTTATATCACATGCTTCTGATTTGCTTAATTCTATCACTCCAGAGTTTTTCGAAAAAATTTTTTTGTTTTTTTCCCATGCAGATTTTGTCCCCCAGAAAAATTGACCAACATCAACATAGGCTTCAGGTAAATCTTGTGAATTAATTTTATAAAATTTCTCATTTAGCATATTTAATTTTTTATTTTTAAAATAGAACGATCTAAAACACTCATTACTTATTTTAGAGGCTCCAAACACAAAGTTTAAATTTTTTTGTTTTAGTTTTAAAAAACCTTTTTTTATAGTTTTTTCAGCTAATAATGGTGCAGTTGCAAAAATACAGCAAACATATTTAAATTTTATTTTTTTTTTATCAAGTTCTTTAATTGCGTGTTGAATAACCTTAATTATACCTGTCTTATTATCGGAAAGTTTTTTAGGTCTCAGAAAAGGAACTTCAGCTCCAAATTTTTTTGAAATTTTTAAAATTTTTTTATCATCAGTAGAGACAATAATTTTATCAAAAATTTTACTTTTCTTAGCTGTCTTTATTGACCAGTATATTATTGGTTTACCCCTAAATAACTTTATGTTCTTGTTTTTGATCCTTACACTTTTCTTTCTGGCTGGAATAATCGCAATGTTCATCAATAATTTATAAATTTTCTATTTCTTAGTTAATAACACATACACTGGCTATTGAACCAAATTATTGATTCTGTCAATAACATAATCAATTTCTCTTTTCTGAATATTTGGAAAAATAGGAATGCTTAAACAGGACTCATAATAATTTTCTGCATTTGGAAAATCACCTATTTTAAAACCATATTTTTTTAAATAGTATGGTTGCAAGTGAACGGGTATGTAAAGCACTTGAGTGCCTATATTCATATCTCTTAATTTTTTCATTATTTCATTTCTAGATTTATTTATTCTTTTAAAATCAATTAACAACGTATAAAGATGGTAAGCATGACTTATATTTGGATTTACTTTGGGCACTTTGATAAATTTATTTTTTGAAAATCCATTATTATAAATTTTCGCAATTTTTCTTCTTGCTTGAATAAATTTGTCAATTTTTTTCAGCTGACTATTACCTAGCGCTGATTGAAAGTCTGTAATACGATGGTTATGGCCAAGATCGCTCATTTCGTAATACCATTGATTAACATTTCCGATTTTATCATATGCCATATCTTTATTAAAAAAATCATCTTTGTTTTTGTGTATGCCATGAGTTCTAAATTTTAACAAACTTTTATAAATTTTCTCACTATTAGTTGTAACCATTCCGCCTTCACCAGTTGTAATTGGTTTTACAGGATGAAAACTAAAAGTCGAAATATCCGAGTAAAAACATGATCCAATTTTTTTATTTTTATAACTACTGCCCAATGCATGGCATGCATCTTCTATAATCTTGAAATCATATTTTTTTTTTAAATTATTAATACCTTCCAAATCGGCTGGATGACCTGACATATGAACGACAACAACTATATCTATTTTTTTATTTTTTAGAATTTTTTCTAGTGAAGAGGGTGATATACAATAGTTATCTAAGTCAATATCAGCAAAATGGGTGTCTGCACCTAAAAATTGAGCACAATTAGCTGATGCTACAAAGGTTATAGGTGATGTTAGCAAATTTCTACCTTTGCCAAGCTTAAGAGATTGACAAGCAATATGTAAAGCTGCAGTTCCAGTTGCGCAAGCCACAGCATACTTAGCTTTTACATACTTGGCAAAATTTTTTTCAAACTCGTAAATTTTAGGACCTTGGGTAATAAAATCCTTTTTTAGAGTTTTAGTTACCTCGTATATATCTTTTTTATCTATAGACTGTCTACTATAAGGTAAAAAACGTGAGAGTTTTTTCTTAATTTTCATTAATTAGAGTCTCGAAATTACTAAATTTTTTTTGATATGCTTCTAATATCTTTTTTTCTTCAAATATTTTTTTAAACTCTATTAAAACATCTTCGACTGTTTTTGTTGATTCAAAATTTATAACTTCTTTAATTTTATTAGAATTAACCTTATAATTTCTTTTATCAAGATTGCTATTAACTTTCATAATTTTGCAATTTGGAAATACTAACTTAGTTTTTTTTGCTAATTCATTTATCGTAAAATTTTGAGAATTGTTACATAAATTAAAAATTTGATTCTCAACTTTATTAAGCGGCGCCTCTATAGTTTTAATAATTGCTTTTGCAACATCTTCAACATGAATATTTGGTCTCCATTGATCTCCTCCGTTTACTTTTATTTCACCGGAAAAAAAAGCATTTCTTGCAAATGTGTTCACAACCAAATCAAATCGATTTCTAAGTGAAGGACCACAAACAGTTGCCAGCCTTAGAATAGTAGGAGAAAAAAAATAATTTGATTTTGAGAAAAGGGCTTTTTCCGACATTATCTTAATTCTTGCATAATGTGAAACAGGATTTAAAGGTGAACTTTCATTAAGAAATTCATCTTGGCCATTCTTGGATCCATAAACGCTACAGGAAGATGTATAAATAAATCTATTTATATTCATATATGAACAAAGACTTGCCAAGGAGTTTACCGCAAGATAATTGGTTTTTAGTGCATCTTCGGGCTTTGCAGCACACGATGGATCTCCTACGATTTCAGCTAAAAAAACTACACAATCAATATCTTTAACTGCTTCAATTTGAACTGATAAATCACATATATCCTTTTCAACTAAAGAGAAATTTTTATTTCCAACAAATTCATTCAAAGAATTTTTCTCATACAATAGTTTATCAACAACTTTGACTTTCCAACCTTTTTTAATAAGAAATGAAGTTAGTATTGAACCAATATATCCTGCGCCACCAACTACTAAAACGTGAGGTTTTTTAATTTCTGAAAAATAACTTCTTAATTTTTTGTTTTGTAAAATTTCAAACAAATTTTCAGCATTTATTACATACAACAATTTTTTGTCTTCATCTACAACTGGAATAATTAGTGGCCTATCCATTGTTGCTCCCAGATCTATATTGCTTTTTGAGATTTTTTTTGATTTTAACTCGCTCTCATAAATATAAGTTGAATTTTTATTCATTACATCTTGAAGTTTGTCATCAAGAGAATAACCTCTAACCACTCCACGTCTCAAATCACCTTCGGAAACTATTCCCGATAAAATTTCCTTATTTTCTAGTATACAAACAATCATACCAAATTGACCTTTAAGCAATTCGAAAGCCTGCCTAATAGTATCTGTTTTTTTTAGTGTTAATGTTTTTTTCATTAACTAATTTTGATTATCTTTCTTTTGCTGTCCACGGATTCCAATAATAAGCTTCATATCTATAATCATCTTTAATACTTTCTGATAAAGTTGCAGTGGAAAAAACTATTATTCTTGTATCAGGTAATAAGGTTTTATAACCATGTGCAAAACCTCCTGGAATAAATAAAAGTTTTGGACGTTTATCATTCAGCATAAAAGTTTTTATTTCTAAAGATTTACTTGGTTTGTTCCAATTGTCAATTTCGACTGTGGCAGCCAACGCAGAACCTTTAGTAATTAATATATACTTGTCCTCAATTTTATGACCATGCCACGCCCTTACAAAAGGAGTGCTAAAATTAGAAATATGATAAAATCTTTTGATTTTTGACATATCAAAATTATTACAAAACATCAGTTCGCCTCTATCATCTATAGATATTTCGGCGTCAATTAATTTTATTTCTTTTTTCATGAAATTCCTGTAGGCTGTTCAAATATTGAACATTACTTATTTCTAACAGAAATTGTTGATTATGCCAAGAAAAAAAAATAAATTTACTTGTAGAAATATTTGGGATGTGGAGAATATTTTCCATCTATATTCTAACCCCTCAAGAATAAAAAAAATTGTATGTCATTACGAAATTTTTAAAAAAACTTTAAAAATTCCAGGTTCTATCGTTGAATGTGGTATTTTTAAAGGAAATAGTTTAATCAGATTCTTGATATTTAGAGATTTAATAATGAAAAGCTCTAAAAAAAGTATTTATGGTTTTGACGTTTTTGGAAAATTCCCAAAACAAAAAATTAAGGAAGATAATACTTTTGCGAAAAAACATAATAAAAATATTGGAGAAGGTATTGAATTAAATAAACTTTATTTAAATTTAAAAAAAAAATTTAAAAATTTTTTTTTAATTAAAGGAAATGTAGAAAAAACAATTCAATCTTTTTTAAATAAAAAACCAAAATTCAAAATATCATTGCTGCATTTGGATTTAGATGTATACGAACCTACCAAATTTATACTTGAAAAACTTTATAATAAAGTATCAAAAGGAGGAATAATATTAATTGATGATTATGGGCAGGTCCCTGGAGCTACAAAAGCTACAAATAATTTTTTTAAAGAGAAAAAAATAAAGTTAAAAATTAAAACTTTAGATTTTGATAAAAGACTTAAGTTTATTGAAAAAAAATGAGAATAAAACAAAGAGTTATTTCAGAAAAAAGACCGCCATTTATTGTGGCTGAAATATCTGCAAATCATAATAACAATTTAAATAGAGCGCTGAAATTAGTTTATGAAGCTAAGAAGGCGGGAGCTGATGCGGTAAAACTTCAAACATATAAAGCTAATACAATTACTTTAAAATCTAAAAACAAGGAATTTTTAATAAATGATAAAAAAAGTATATGGCACGGAAAATATTTGTACGATCTTTACAAACAAGGATCCACTCCTTGGGGTTGGCACAAAAAAATTTTTGATTATGCCAAGAAAAATAAAATTATTTGTTTTAGCTCACCTTTTGACGAAGAAGCCGTAGATTTTTTAGATAAATTAAATTGCCCAGCTTTCAAAATTGCTTCATTTGAAAATAACCACTTTCCATTAATGAAAAAAATTATTAGTAAAAAAAAACCAGCAATTATTTCAACCGGAGCATCAAAACTGCAAGATATAAGAAATATTGTAAATTTCTTTAAAAGAAAAAAATTTAAAAACTTTGCGTTGTTAAAATGCACTAGTAGTTATCCTTCCTCAGCAACTGAAAGTAATTTGAAAACCATAAGTGATTTAAGAAAAAAATTTAATATTGAAGTTGGATTAAGTGATCATACTCCAGGAATAGGATCTGCAATTATTGCGATAGCATATGGAGCAACCATAATAGAGAAACACTTCACACTAAGCAGAAAGGGCGGAGGCCTAGACGATTCATTTTCAATTGAACCCAATGAACTTTCATTACTAGTTGAAGAGTCTCGTAGAGCATGGCTTAGTAAAGGAAAAACCTTCTATGGTATTACAAAATCTGAAAAAAAAAGTTTGATTTTTAAAAGGTCAATTTTTACAACTAAAAACATAAAGAAAGGTGAAATTTTTTCCAAAGAAAACATTTCAATTGTGAGGCCTGGTTTTGGAACATCTCCAATAAATTTTAAAAAATTTATAGGAAAAAAAGCATTAACAAACATAAAAAAAGCAAAACCATTAAAATTATCATATTTGAAAAGATGAAATTAAACAAAAAATATAAGATAGCATTTTTAAATGATAAAAAAAATAATTGGTTTGCAAAATATTTGAAAAATTATAAAAAAAAAATTGCTAAAAAATATTCGGCAATTTCTACTTACAACTTTAAAAAAATAAAAAATAAACATATAGTTTTTATAATTAATTACACAAAAATTTTACCACTCGAGTTTTTAAAAAAGAATTTATTAAATCTAGTCATACATTCAAGTGATTTGCCAAAAGATAGAGGTTTTGCTCCACTCAATTATCAAATTTTAAGAGGAAAAAAAACAATTAAGACATGCTTGATTAGCGCTGAAAAAAAAGTCGATACAGGAAATATTTTTTTAAAAGAAACGATAAGATTAAATGGTAGTGAGCTAGCGAACGAGTTGAGGAAAAAACAGGCAAAAGCAATGATAAAAATCTTAAACAAATTTTTAAAACTATTCCCAAAAGTAAAATCCTATAAACAAATTGGAAAACCAACTTTTAATAAAAGGAGGACAAAATTTGATAGCAAAATTAATATAAATAAGACAATAAAATCACAATTCAATTTATTAAGAATAAGTGATAATGACAAATACCCTTGTTATTTTAATTATAAAAAGCATAGATATATATTAAAAATATATAAGGAAAATATAAATGACCAAAAACAATAAAGTAAAAAAAATAATTAACCAAATAGAGAATATGAGAAGAAAAAATAATAAAAATTGGATGAATCTTCTTAGGCTTGCTTTTAAACTTGATCCAAAATCTTCAGGAAGAATTCTTAGTAAAATTACTCAACATGATAGAAGCATATCTTCTTTAACAAAAAAGTTACAAAAAATTACGAAATAATTAGAATGAGAAAAAAAGACAGCATTTTGTATTTTGATAATTCTATATATGAAAAAAAAAATAGATATAAAAGACCAAAGGAAAATTTTAGAAAATTAGTTCAACTATTAAAAAATATCAAAAAAAAAAGTGATTTAAAATTATTGGACATAGGTTGTTCAAACGGAGAATTGTTATATAATCTAAAAAAAAACTTTAAGAAAATATCGCTTTATGGAATTGATATAGATCAAAATCTCCTAACAAAAGCAAAAAAAAAATGTTCTAAAGATATTAAATTTAAAAAGGGAAACATTTTTAGAGGGATCAAAGGAATTGGCAGGTTTGATATAATTATTTTGTCAGGTGTATTGAGTATTTTTAAGGATGGCGAAAAAATAATTCGCAATCTGTTAAAACTTAGAAAAAAAGGAGGGGAAATCTATATTTTCGACTCTTTTAATATTTATCCTTGCAATCTACAAGTTCGATCAGAAGAAATAAAAAAAGGACTTAAATCAAGAATTTTATATAAAAATATGTATAGCCTACAATTTATTAGACAGATCTGTAAAAAGTTTAAAAAAAAAATGATTATTTATCCTTTTCATCTTAAAACAAATTTAAAAAGAAATAACAAAAACATTATTTATGGATGGACGGAATTTTTATCCAAAAAAAAAATTGTTACTAGTGGTCTAAGTTTAATTCAAAGACTGTTTTGGATAAAAATATATTAAACGCGTGAAATGAAAAAAATAATAGCTTATTTTTTAGTTGAAAAAGAAATTAATTGATAAATATGAAATATTGCAAAAAATGCATAATGCCAGATACAAGACCAGATCAGATATTTGATAAAAATGGTGTTTGCAATGCCTGTTTGAGTTATGAAAGAAATAAAAAAATTGATTGGAAAAAAAGAACAGAAGAATTGGAAAAAATCATAAAAGAAACAAAGTCTAAGAACTCATATTATGACTGCGTGATACCTTCTAGCGGAGGGAAAGATAGTACCTATCAGGCATTGTGGGCCAGAGACAAAGGTTTAAATTCCATTCTTGTCACAGCTACAACGTGTGACTTATCTGACATAGGTAGAAAAAATTTAGATAATTTAAAAAAAATTGGATTTGATACAATAGAAATTTCTAATAACTCATTGGTAAGGTCAAAACTAAATAAGATTTGTCTTGGATTAATTGGAGACATTTCTTGGCCTGAACATGTTTCAATTTTTACAGTTCCTATTCGTTTTGCAATAAACTACAAAATACCTTTGATACTATTTGGAGAAAATCCTCAAGTTGAATATGGTGGACCCGAAATATCATTGAGTAATTACAATTTAGATCGTAAATGGATGGAAGAATTTGGTGGTTTGATAGGTTTAAGAGTGAGTGATTTGGTTGAGGAACATAATTTTTCTAAAAAAGATTTAAATATTTATAATTATCCTTCGAAAGAAGAATTAGAAAAATTTTCGGTTAAAAGTATATTTCTAGGTTACTTTGAGATGTGGGATAGTATAAGGAACTGCAAAATTGCTAAAAAAAACGGTTTTTCTGAATATAATCTTGATCTGGAAGGTTGTTATTTTAATTTTGAAAAGTTGGATAATTATCAGCACGGCATTCATGATTATTTTAAATTTTTAAAATTTGGTTTTGCTCGTGCAACCGATCAATTATGTTACTCGGTAAGAAGAAAATTAATTTCAAGAGATGAGGCGATAGAGAAAGCAAAATCTTTGGAAGGCAAATTCCCAAATTCTTATTTGGGCAAACCTCTTTCCGAAATATTGAAAAAAATTAACTTATCCTTAGATGATTTTATTAAGATTTGCGATAAATTCACAAACAAAAAGATATTTAAATGTGACCAATCCGGTAAATTAATTAAAAATGATAACGGGAATCTAGAAAAAAGTAATTACGACAATTTGTAATTTATGGGGAAAATGATCTCAATTATCAACTATGGAATGGGAAATATTAGATCAGTAGAAAATGCAATTAAAGGTCTAAACTTCCAAGTTAAAGTTATTACCAATCCAAATGATTTAGATTCTTCTGAAAAAATAATATTGCCTGGAGTTGGTTCTTTCAAAGCAGCCATGGAGCTACTTAATGAAGGTGGTTGGGCTGAAAAAATAAAATATAATGTTTTAGAAAAAAACAAGCCAATTTTTGGTATTTGTTTGGGTATGCAACTTATTGCCAATAATAGCGAGGAATTTGGGATGACCGAAGGATTAAATTTGATCGAAGGAGAAGTTAAGAGTTTAAGAAATCTTGGTTGCAAAATAGAATTGCCCCAAATAGGCTGGAATTCAGTTTTAATAAAGAAACAGCATGAATATTTAAATGGCATTCCTAACATTGCAGATTTTTATTTTGTTAATAGTTTTGTTTTAGTGCCAAAAAATATTGAACATGTAATTGCTAAAACTCAATATGATATTGATTTTTGCAGCATTGTAGCAAAAAAGAATATTTTTGGGACACAATTTCATCCTGAAAAAAGTTCTAAAGCAGGTTCAAAATTGATTAAGAATTTTCTTGATGCTTAAAAAAAGAATAATCACAACAATGTTGTGGAATGGCACAACTTTAGTAAAAGGACATAATTTTAATAATTCTAGGCGCGCTGGTTCACCCATCACAACTATTAAAATTTATAATTCGAGGGATGTGGACGAAATTCTATTTTTTGACATAAAAAAAAATGAAGATGATTCTATATTTGATTTAGATTTCATAAAACAATTAACAGACGAATGTAGTGTACCCATAACTATTGGTGGTGGAGTAAAAAAAATTTATGAAATTACAGACCTTCTTTTGACTGGTGCAGATAAAGTAGCTTTAAATACTGAACTATATTCAAATCCAAATTTAATTGACGAGTCATCCAAAAAATTTGGTGCTCAAACTATTGTTGTGGGTATTGATTTTAAAGAAGTAGGAAGAAATACTTTTAGATGCGTTAGCCACTCTGGAAAAAAAATAGAGAATGTTGATCCTATTTCTTGGGCTATAGAGTGTGCTAAGAGAGGCGCTGGTGAACTAATTATAACCTCGATAGACAAGGATGGACTAATGAAAGGTTATGACACCGATATGTTAAAAAAAATTACTTCAAAAGTAACAATACCCGTTGTGGCATCCGGGGGTGCCGGAAGTTATAAGGATATGCTAGATGCTTTTAATAAAGGGGCATCAGCTGTTGCAGCTGCTAGCATATACCATTTTACAGAGCAAACACCAGCAGAGGCAAAAAGATATCTTGATAAAAACAATGTGCTTATAAGAAAAAATTTTATTTGAAGTTTTTTATAAATTTAATTATTAAATTTATTATCTTAATTTGTTTTTTTTAAAGCCGTACAAATTCTTGTTATAGCTTTTTTCAAGACGTTGAATTTTATTAAACAAATATGGAGACAAATTTTTTTTTAAAAAAATTATTTTAGATTTTCTTAAATCTTCATCAATTTTTATTGGTAAATTGGCAAGTTTAATTTTTCTTTTAGTCTGGGAAGAATAGTTCGTTTTTAAAAATCTACATATCTTTTTTAAAACAAAATGTGGCTTTTCAACATGTTGCTCATAAGTAACAAAAATAAATTTATTTTTATCTTTTATTTTCTTAAATTTTTGAATGGAATTTTTGATCAATTTTTCGACAATGAATGCTATTTTGTCAATTTCATTAAGACCTAACCATTTTTTATGGTCATTATAAACATACCATGGAAAATATTTTTCTTTATATGAAAAAGTTAAAGTAAAATTTTTTTTATTTTTTATAACCTTTTTTTTATACCAAGAGTAAACAATATCAAAAGGATTTCTTAAAACTGAAATCATTTTGTAATTTAAATTCAAGCTATCAAAATAGTCAATGTTTGTCAAAATTTCATGTGTCATAAAAGGAAAAAAATTTTTTGTTTTTTTTAATTTTTTAAAAATATGATTACCATCTTTTTCTCTTAGACGTTTAAAATATAAATTTGGAAAACTAAAATTTTGAACGCTAGATTTGTCAGATTTCCTAAAATTTGAATTTCTTGATAAAAACTTGTTATAGGCTATCTCATTAAGAAATTTAAAAAAAAAATTTTTAACAAATTTTTTATCAATTAATTTTAATGACATGCCTTCTACTATATGTTCAAATACGTAATTCATTTCTATATTTTCACTATTTTTTAATGATGTTATTAAATCTACAAAGGCATTCTTTCCTGACCTACTTAAACCGTCTATTAGAACCAATTTTTTAAAAACCATTTTAAATATATTTAATTCCTGTCTGCTGCAATAATTCTTTACGTCTCATTTCTTTCTAATTGCAATAGCAGATATTTTTTGAATTTTCTAGTTAAGGACGGAATCGAACCGCCGACACAAGCCTTTTTAGGGATCTTGGTTCTGGGTTTAGATGTTTAGGAAAATTCAATTAAAAGTATCTAAATCTCAGAAAAACGTGGTGGCCAGGGACGGAATCGAACCGCCGACACAAGCCTTTTCAGGGCTCTGCTCTACCAACTGAGCTACCTGGCCTAAAACCTAAAAGTAATTCTACCC
>Ga0187833_10004294_pt1 | contig 13988 bp, 2 predicted proteins | sample ETNtaG_37_FD_167968 | JGI IMG/M metagenome (GOLD analysis project Ga0187833, IMG submission 167968) | Marine microbial and viral communities from oxygen minimum zone, Eastern Pacific Ocean - ETNP2014_SV_400_PacBio MetaG (Illumina Assembly) | ecosystem: Environmental > Aquatic > Marine > Hypoxic... | reverse complement strand
GTGTTCGCGGACGCCCGGACGGGCTCCTTCCGGAAGGGGACGACAAGGAGAGCGGCCTCATCCTATCCGAAGCCCTCGGGCTCGATATGGACGTGGTCCCATCGTTCGTGACCATCGACGAGCTAGCGTATGATGACGTGGACCGTGCCTATGTCGTGCTCGTGTGCGACGCAGGTGATATCCTCGATCCGGACGGCCGACGGTTCTGCGCCGAATGGTCCTTCACAGAGAGCACGCCTCTTTATGGAGTGCCCGTCTGTCTTGGTGAAATGCTGCGGGCCGAGTACCTGAAGGACGAGTTCACTGCGGTCACCGAACTCACGCCTGCAGAGAACCTCTGCGACTTCAAGGTTACCAGATATGACATATTCACGAAGGGCTTCGACACAGCGTTCGGGGACCTCGATGTCGCGGAATGGACCGCACGGCGTGCCAAGGACCTGATCTGGCATGACGGTTCGCTCGCCCGCAGGTGCCAAGAGTGCGATGCGTGCGCCGATAATGCCGAGGATTGTAGCTGTCCCCAGTACCCCACGACCTGTGATACCGCTCACTGCGCGAAGGAGGTCGTATTCACGGCCGCACGGTCAGTAGACGCCATAGGCATGCTGCGTTTGATGGATCCCCGAGTGTCCATACACGTGGGCAAGTGCGAAGGCCTTGCGACCGAGCGACGACGGAAATGCTACGCCGAGAAGACACGGCTCATGGCCGACCTCCTGGGACGATACGTACTTGAGCTGGAGACGCTCATCTCCCATTCGCCCCTCATCAGGTGCCGTGACCAGGTGCGACGTGTCCTGGAGGACGACAACGCCTGCGCCTCGTGCTTCGACCTCGCCATTGACTGCTACGAGAACAACCTCGGCCACCAGATCGTCCGGAGCAGGATGTCCCAGGAGGCCCTGGGAGTGATGGAGGGCGCGCTGCGTGAGGCGATGCCCTGGTTCTATTTAACCCGTGATCTAGGAATGGCCGGTGCCACAGTAGGAAAAGGGTTGACAGACACTCCGGGTGTGGACGCGGTATCAAGAATTGAATATACAACGCGAGAGAAAGCGATCCGCTCCTATGGTCTTCAACAGAAGGAACAGGCGGAAGCGGCATCTCGGATGTTCTTCGGTCTCTACTGCATGCGCTCGTGCGCCCTGGACAGGAACACCGGTACCATCGGCGCCGGTCCGGCTGGTTGGATGCTGGAGCAATTCTCGTCCCATGACCTGTCGATGGCCCACCGCTACGGGGGCAAGGTCGAGATCACCGATGGCGGAGATAGCGTCACGGGGGCTTCAGTGGACATCGGAGTGGCGCTGGTGCTGGGACCGAGCTTCCGCAAGGATGACGGCACGCTCGATCAGGAGGCGCTGGCACGCTGCCCCCGTGGACTGCTTGCCTCCATGTCGCTCGGGGATGACGGGACATCGGTCACTCAGCGTCAGGCCAAGGGTGCGCGCGGGCTTCCATGGAAGGTGCACTTGGCATCCCGTTCCTACCTCGCGTGCCCGCACAACCAGCTCGCCGCTGATGATGATGGCCCACAGGACCGGGCCATCCTGGACGTGATGCGGCAGCTGTGCGAATCCGGACCCTATGCCAGGGAGAAGGGTGCCTGTTCGTTCAACGGGAGATTGGCCGTGGGCGGATCGGAGCGTGATACGACTTTTCAGACAGCCCTCTGGGGCGCGACCGGGGTCCTATTGGACTCCACGCACAAGAGCTCGTTCAAATCCCGCATAGTACACGAGCTGGTACCCGATCCTGCCAAGGTCCAGGCCCTCGTTTTCGGTGTGATCACGACGTGCACCGCGCCGGACGAGGAGCCGGTCATCGTGACCGTTGCAGGAGGCCCCGTCCTAGCCCGTGGGACCGACGGCATCGAGGTGCTCGACGAGCAGGGAGCGTGGACACCGACCGACCGGCAAGGGCAGCCGCTCTCTCCGGGCAGTCCGCCATGGTTCTACACCATCCGCGAGCTGGAGCGTACGGCGGTCTCGGGGCGGGGTACGTCCATCATCGAGCACGTGGAGAACGAGGGTACTACCTACCCTGTCGTATCCGACTTGGTAGGGGCCGGCGAGGAGCAGGTGAATCCGTACTTCCGGGAGCTCGATCCGGCCCTCATGGCCGATCTGCTCTACCACCAGTCGGACCAAGCGCTGCCAGGCGTCGATGACGGGTACTGCATGCACCTCTACACAGGTGGATACTCGAAGTCCGGCACGGGCGAGCTCCTCGGCCACGGGGCATCGCTGCTTTATACCGCAGGGGCGGCCAGCGCGGTCGCCGAGATCACGGGGCATGGGAAGCTCGCGACGGAAGCGGGCACCGATGCGGCCCAGTATCTGGCACGGAGCCCCTACTATCTCCCTATGCGGATCAACACGAAGGTCGGCGGTGCGGGCAGCTATCTGCTCACGCACTACGCTCCCAAGGTCGCCACCCGGCTCGGGATGGAGGTGGCCGAAGGGGCCGCGACGGCTGGCGCGAACTCGGTGCGACGGGCAGCCAAAGAGCTTGCCGAGGAGGCCGGAGGGGAGGCCGGGGAGTTCGCGGTCAAGGTGACGGCCGGTGAGACCGCCAGATCCGCCCTCGACACAGCGCGCTTGATCCTTGCAGAGCCTGCCGACGACGTGCAGCGGGAACTGGCCGAGCGCATGGGCAGGGGTCTTGACGATATGATGCGCAGGGGTATGGAAGCTCCACCGAGGTACACATTCAGGTCCCCCTCGACCCTTGTACCCGAGATCTGGGACAATGGTGCATTCACTGTTCCAAAGCAGGGCGGATGGTTCAAGTTCACGGATGACGCGCTGCGTCATCTCGATGCTCTGGACGGCGATGGATGGGCGACCGTGGCCGAAAGGCTCCATACCATAGGTTTCTCGGTCGACCAGGCCACCGCTCTCATGGCTGGTATGAACGCACGCATGCCGAAACGGTTACCTTTAGGGTCCAGGGAGCTCGGTATCGATATCGGCCGGACCATCGGGAAGGGACTTTCAGAACTGAACGTGGAGAAGGTGGCCATAGAGATGACAGAAGGGCTGGGCAAGATCCTCGCGCGACCGGTGACCGGTACAGGTAAACGGACGAAATACCTACTCCTTCGTGAAGGGTTCGACGCTATCGGCCCCGAGGGTCAGTTATTGCTAAAAGAGCGGATAGGTGACGAGGCCTTCAAGCAGGCACGAGCTGCCTTCGCGAAAGGAGCGAAAGAGGCGGGCCCGTTCGCAGGCGATCCGGCAACCTTGAGCAGGAAGATGCTCGACGCACAGGTCGAGTTCTTTTCACGTAAATATCCTCCAGGAATGGTCAGCAGGGCCTCGGCCCTGAAGGGGGTCGCGAACAACATGGACCTGAGGCATCTCGTCTCCCGGTTCTCCGACGGGAAAACGCTCCGTGCGGCAACGTACAGCTACCTGGACGAGCTCCTCCCGTCCATCGACACGGGTGCGATCTATGCCAAGCACCTCAACAAGGAGTTCATGGCGCGGGGCGGGAAGACCTTGACACCTGAGGCGTTCGAGGAGGCAACCGCGGCGGCCCATTCGCAGTTCCAACGTGAGATGGTGGACGGTCTCAATGCAATCCTCCTCGAGGCACATATCAAGCGGACCGGCCGGCGGATCGCCCTTCGTTTCGGTATCACCGAGCGTGCAGCGATAGACATGCTCGGGAGCGTAGGTTTCATCGGCCCCATCCGGGAGGCGCTCGAGCGGGTCTTTTCGAGAGAAGCGCTGTCCGGCGGCCAGCCCGCAGCACGGGACCTGGTCCTGGAAGCGATCGAGAAGGTGAACGCCCAGGCGTTGGACGGTGGGCTTGACGTGATGGGTAAGGCGACCTCTCTCACAGCCACCGAAGTGCTTCAGGACATGGGATTGGCCATCGGTACGGCGACAGGAATGACCAAGCACGCCCTGCGTCAGCGGGCGCTCCATTACAGTGCCTGGCGCGGAATCGCAAGACAGAGCCTTAACAAGGGCTATGGCCTCGATTGGACCCAGCCCCTGTTCTCGTACTCGGCGGACCTGTGGCGGCTGGCCCCGGAGGGCGGTGCTGTCGGAGCACGGTTCCGGGACCGGGAGCGAGCAACCCTGCCATTGGCGGTGGCCGGTGTGTGCGATGCCGAGGGCAACGACGCGGTCCATATCACCCCGAGATGCGGTGAGGGGGCCGACCGTGCCGTGTGCGATGGCGAGTGGGTACCCGTGTCACCGGACGACGAGCTCGGCAAGCTCCAGGACGCGGCCATGCGGTCCCCAAAGCCCTGCCGGGATGGGGATCCGGAAGAGGAGTGCCTTGACGATGTGTTGAGGGTTCTACCGGACGGCCGGTGCGTATCCTTCCACCACGAGAGCGAGGTTAGTAGGCTCGAGTACCTGGACGGCTACCTGCGGGCGCGGCGTGCGCTCCTTTCGCGCGTGCGCGACGACCTGCTTGCGCTCCGCAACGTCCTCGAACAGCAGTGCGGACGATGTCTGGCCGATGTCCGCGTGCTCGGGGCGACCTATGGAGGATGCACGAGCACGGACCAGGACGCCCCGCCACTTATCGGTAACGCAATCGCCGACCACGACGAAGCGGGACTGTCCGTGTACTTCGCCGACGGTCTCAGCTATGCTAGCGCTGCCGCACTCTGCACGGCCACATGCACGCAGTGGGAGGGATTCGACGTAGAGGCGTGCCCATTGGTTACCCGTGTTGGGACCTGCATGACCGAAGGGGATTCAGTCGCCCCCGGTGCACCCGGTACCGAGCCGGCACCCAGCGCCGAGGGTATCGCGACCTGCGTCCGCGACGTCCTCCGTACCAAGCGCGCATGCACACTGCGCGGTCTGCGTGTCTTCACCTCGAACGTCACATGGAACGGCGCACCCACCGCCGAACTGGGGGCCAACCTACGCACCATCATCATGGAAGAAGGCACAGATAATCCCTGCGGTTCTATCGAGCGACTGGACGAGATGGACACGTTCCTGGACGCCTATCTCACAACACTGCAGGGGATGGACGCAGGGTGGGAACGAATGCAGGAAGCGTCAAGGTGCATTGCAAACGCGCCCTATCCTGACATGGATCCATGCGCGTGCGTTCCATTCCCCGAATCCGGCCAGGGCAACGATGATGCTTATCGCGCGTTGGTCGCTCTCTGGAAGCCCAGACATGATGCCTGCGTGGCCTTCGAGAACGGCGAGGTGGCTGCCAAGCTGTTCGAGGCGGCCGCACATGCGGATACTTCCGACCTGATCCTAGATGATTTCAGCCTCCTCCTCGAGCAGCTCGTCATTGCCGCGCGTGGCGACCTCGAGCCGGGAGCGGCTGACCTGCTACGCGATCTCTATCGGGACATGCCAGCTGACGCAGTGAGCGAGGATGCCGTCGCTCCTGTAGGAATGCTTTGGGACATCGCGCACGACATTGTCGTGGAGGCCGACCAGCAGATACCGTTCATGCTCTCTCCCAAGTACGACGAAGGGGTCCTCGCGACGCTCCTCGACGGTGAATGTCAGTGCACGGGCGGTGACGACACAGGATGCTTCCAGGGCATCCACGAACGCGGAGCACCGGCATGCACTGCCGAAGGTGAGCTGGACGAGCAGTGCTTGGGCGATCGGATCGCTGACGCGCTCCGCGACAGACCCTTGGCTACGGCCAACGGCGCGGTCTTCGGTGACGAGGGTGTGGGTATCGTCCCGGGAAGCTGTACGTTCGCCTGCGGCAATCCCACCACCGGACCGAACGAACAGGGTACTTTCCCTGCTTGCGTGCGATGTCCCGATGAGATCTGGTCGGTGAACCCGGTCGATTGCGATGTCGAGCATCCCTATCCGTTCGACACCCTGGCCGACCGGACGGCTTTCATCATCAACGCCAGCTATCCCGGCCCGATACCCATGGTCTGCTCGCTCAAGGCCGCTGACCGTGGGCGGGAGATCGCACGTCGGACACTGCTCCAGGCGACCATCGCGTCCATCGCTTCACTAGATGTCCGCCGGATCTTCCCCGATCCGGAATGCTTCGATATCGAGGGGGGAGGTCTGGATCCCTACGAGCGCGTGCATGAGGCGGTCTCGTGCCAGGACGCATGTAGCATGTTCCGCTCGCCCGGTGGTGTCCCGGGAAGCCTCTACGGTTACTGTCGCGCTTCGGTATCCGCTGATGGTACCGTAGCGGGCGAGTGCCACTGTGCCTGGGATGACGATCCCGTGGGCGTCCATACGGGCAGACCATGCCCACTTCCGCAAGGCGCAGCCGTGTACCGAGCATTGCAGACGTACTGCCGCGACGAGTACGGGTGCCGAGGGTTCACGAACGCGTTCAACGCCCAGGAGGGACGGTTCGCGTGCTTGTGCAACGGCATGGGCCCCTTGGACGTGGACCTGGCGGACGCTGTCCGCGACGAGCTCTCCGACCTGCGGGTGGTTAGCACCATCTTCGAGGTGGAGGGAGAGCCAGTGGGACCCGATGGCCCTCACCGGGCCTTCTTCGATGAGGAGGTGGTCGGGTGCGCGGAGTTGGAGAACACCGGTATGGGCCAGTTCCGCGGAACGGTGACGTCCGCCCTTGTCGACCGCCGGGGCCTTGTGGAGGGTGAAGAGGCTGTTGACGAGGTCATACTGTCGTCCGGCGACACCGTCGTCGTGTGTACGACACCTACCACGGTGAGCGATAGCCTGCTCGGTTCCGGAGGGGCTGCGACCCTCGCTTTAAGGATGTCAGCGATGACGGGCGAGCGCTCGGTCCTTGAAGAGCGTATCTTGGGCACGCCACTCAGGGTCGCCTTTGGACAGCCCGGGCTCGACGAGGCACGGATGGAGGGCGACGTGAGCGAAGGTGCAACCACTGTGGGCGCGAGGGTGTATCCCGTGGCGGTCCTGAGGAACAACCGTAACAGCCCCCTGGACGCGATGGTCACCGTCGCCGTGGTCGACGAGCGCGGACGCGCCATTACGACTGACGCGATCCCCGTCGCGGGAGTCCCACCCGGGGAGTCCTTCACCGTGGAAGGCGAGGGTCATGACGTGCGAGTGGAGGACGTTGGGAAACGCATACGAGCAAAGGTCACGGTAGTCAACGATTTTGGCGTCCCGGTGCTCGATGAGACCGGCGGTCCTGGGATCAGAGTGGTCGCACCGACCCTAATAGCGACGGACGTGTCCTTCGTTGACGAGACCGAGTCGCTGCGAGCTGCATCGATCGGTCCATGCGATCTGGTATCCGTGAACGTCGTTCTTGAGAATCCCACGACCGCCAGCTTCTCCGGTACTGTTGAGGTAGGGCTTCTGCACGAGCGGAGCGGCACTGTGCTGGGACTGACCCGTACCCACATCACCGTGGACGCTGGTGGCGGTGATGTCCTATTATCATCAAATAATGTGCGCCCACAGCGTCAGGGAACGTTCCGAGCGCATATCCGGGCAGTTGGTGGCGACGACATCCCGTGGCGACTAGTGCCGGGACCGGCGGCACGCACACGGCTCAACGTTCCCGCGGATCACCCGTGTGAGGGGGCTCCGGTCGAGGACGCCTGGGAGGACGATGGCGATCTTGAGGTGCCGGAGGGGACGATCGAGGCGAGCACTTTCGCCGACCTCAAGGACGCTCCCGCATGGGTGCCGGAGGGGGAGGTAGCCGAAGAGGGCACCCAAGAAGGAGTCCCGGACACGTCAGTGCCTGACGAAGCTCCTGTGGACGTCACCTGTCCGGACGATCCGCCCTCCAACCGGTACGACCTTGTCTACTGCACCGGCAGTGCATGCATGACCCGAGAGGACATGAACGGCGGCAGGTACATGCGCATCGAAGGTTGTTTCTGTCCAACGGGGATAACGCCCCGGATCGAAGAGACGGTCCATGGCAGCAAGCTCTCTGCCGAGACGGCCACCTGCTGCGTCCCCTGCCACGCTTCGCGCGCCGGGTGACGCTTAACCTTAAATACTGCAAGTGCCCTAATCATTCTTGGGATGGCGCCTCGGACCCGTGCGCAGATGGCACTTATTGGGCTGATGGCCATTTCAATCGTTATTATTTTTGTGATATACTATTTCCAGGAAGAACAGAAGATTCGGCGACCTGATCCTGATCCAGAGAACCTGAAAGAATATGCTGAGCAAATTGAACGCATCGTCGACGACATTGTCCGCACAAGCGTGTACGAGGCCGCCAATGCTGTTGGCCAGACGGGCGGCTTCACCGCGGAGAACATACCCGAACCCAACTACCACGGCCTTCCCGTGTTCTTCTACAAAGGAAAGGTTACCAACGTCCCCACTGAGGACGCCATGAAGCGTATGTTGCGGTTCGAGATCGCGCGTCGCATCGAGAGCAACCTCCACAATCTCGTCAAGAAGAAGCAGTACCGGGTTTCCCAGATCGAGATCGAGGGTGAGCATATCGAGATCGGCGAGGAGGACCTCCAGGTGGGGGACATGTTCGTCAAAGTGAAGGTGAATATCCCCATAAAGCTCGAGTATAACGACATCGAGGGGGATCTCAAATTCAGCTTCGACGTCAACCTCCCCCTGCGTATCTTCCGCCTCCGCAAGCTCGCGTACGCGTTCGTCCATCTCTACGCACAGAAGGACGACCGGTACACGATTCCCATATCGGACCAGAGGGTCTCACACCCCTGGTACCGGAAGATCGAGTTCTGGATCGACTATATAGTGAATCAGGACTTCCGTCTCCCCCGGCCGTCGACACAGCACATCTGCAAACCCTTCAATCTCCCCGATACAACCGGAAAACCGCACTTCGGCTTTTGTCTGCCAGGTGATAAGAAGGAGATCTACATCCCCTTCGAGGCCAAGGGCTCCGACGCGAAGAGCATCAAGGGCTCGTTCGGTGATGATGTGGTGGTGGCCACGACGATCTTCTCCTCTAAGGCCCAGACGAAGGAGTACCAGCGTATGATGCTCAAGTACCTCGCTGACGCCAACCTCGTCATCGAGATGGACCCTGCAAACGAGGCTGATGTGCTTGGGTTCATGAAGGGTTTCAACTGGAACTTCAAGAGCCTCATTGGTGGGATGGACGAGTGCTATCCTCAGCTCAACCTCACTCTCAACAGCAAGCAGGACAACCTCCGGGTCGAGGGTAAGACCCAGAAGGACACGGGGTGCTTCCAGAGCTGCTCTGCCGGGAACCGCTACAAATCCTACAAGGCTAACTACTCGGCGAGCTTCCCCGTGGAGGTTTCCATCACCGACCTCCTGCCTACAGGCAAGATCCTGGGCGGTTCGACCCTTCTCAAGCCTCTCCAGTTCAGGTTCGTCATCTACCCGTACTTGGAGCTCGGCGACGAGGCGAAGACGGACATCACCCTCCCGACCACCTTCAACGACGAGTTCGACCTTGAGTGCGCTGGACGGTGCTCGCTCTCCGTGCGCATCCACGGGCCGCGGGAGGGCGAGGTCATAGTAGAACCCTGCAAGGACAAGCGAGCACGGTTCACAACGCCCGACGTCACCATTAACGATGTCCCGTGCGGTATCAGGGACGTGCGTGTCATCCCCGGCGGCGAGTACATCGAACAGTACGCACCCCTCCGTACCAAGCTGGCCCTTCCTGCGGGGACCCTCGACCTCCACCTGAGCGAGTACTATCGCGTCGAAGGGGCCGTGATGGTCAACACGACAATCTATTGTCAGAAGGACGCGAAACTCCACTGCTACTCTCCGTCCGATGAGGCGATCATCCATCCGGGAGGGTGCGAGGAGGGCGACCGCGGACGGTTCAAGCGGCTGGGCTTCATCGGAGGGATGCCACCCTCTTACATAACCGTCCAGCTCATTCCTCTCAACACGAGCCTCGAGTACCTTACGACCAACACGGACGTCGACGGACGGTACGTTTTCGAGAAGGTCCTGGGTGGTAACTATCTCCTGCTGGCCAGCCCCAACCGCGATTTTGCGGGCAATATCGGCTACAAGGTCAAGCCCTTCGCGGAGGTCTCGGAGATCGAGCGTGACATGACAAAGGATGTCATCATGAACTCGGTGTTCTCGGTCAACATGACCCGTGGGTACGTACCGGTGTACAGGGTCAAGAGGTGTTGAACATGGTATCCTCGACGCGGACGGTATTGGTGCTCATGCTCATGCTGACGCTGCTCGCCACAGCTGCCGGTAATAAGATCGAACGCATCGAGGAGATAGCGGACGTGAGCAAGACACCTATCAATGACGTGACCGTCATCCTTCACAACATCGAGCAGACACTGTTCGAGAACATCAACAAACCAGAGGTCCTGGAGGCCGTGTGCTCCAACATCAAACCGTCCTATACAAAGAAATGTACTCCCAAGGTGGACAGGGACAGACGGACCATCACGTTCCATCTGCGCACTATCAAGAACCTCATCGACGTCTCTGCCGGCTACTCACCCAACAGCCTCACTCCCAAGCTAAAGCTCTATTACGTGCCCCTCAACTTCCTCATCGTGGACGAGTACGAGGACGTGGGTACGCGTTCGATAGAGTTCCAGCTCCCCACATTCGGATTCACGCTCGAGGACGTCAAGTCCAAGAAGGACATCGCCATCGACTTCCCAGTCCAATGCCCCGACGGCACCATCGACTGCTGGCGGAGCGTGGACATACCAACGGACAAGGACACCTATGAGGTCGGGGACACGGTGTTCCTCAACGAGAAGGTGGACTTCGCGCTCTGGACCATATTCAATATGACCTGGGGGGCCACCCCGCTCTCAGAGATCTACAAGTGCTTCAACTGCACGAAGATGACCCTCCCCACCAGCTATGGCCCCTTCGAGTTCGACTGCCGACGGTTCCCGAGCAATATCTGTCCCCTGGGCGAGATCATGGTCCACGCCATCTACAAGAAGGAGGGTGACAAGCACCTCTACAACGCCAGCAGGATGGTGACGTTCAAACCGGCAGAGTTCCTCGTGTACATCTACGTCGGCAAAGGGGACGGCTCGATCGCCGAGTCCCTGTTCCTGGGAGAGACCATGATCGTGGGGGCACTTGCCCTGGAGCGTAAGGTGACCGGGTGCGTCATCAAGCTGATGCGTGGCAAGCAGGTACTATACCAGACAAAGACACTTCCCGAGTGCTCGATGGTACCGATCATGACCGACACCTCCTGGCCCGAGGGCGAGTACGTGGTCGTGGCGGAGATCACCAACGACCTAGGGGCCACGTCCGCTGCAACACAGAAGGTGTTCCTCGTGTCCCCGGGAACGGATATCCCCGTACCTGTCTCTATGGAGAAGGCCGAGTACATCGTCGGTGATACCGTCGCCCTCTACATCAATACACCTGGCGAACGCTGTGTCGTCGAGCTCGTCAACTACACCGGAATGGCGGTCGAGACCCTCTACGAGCGTGCGTTCCCCTGCGGCGCCATCAAGTTCGAGATCCCGGAGAGCATCATTCCGGGCGTCTACCAGCTCAGGGTGAAGGTGTACCGCGGAGAGGAGTACGGCGTCCACGTCGTCACCTTCAAGATCAACGAGTGGATCCCGAAGAGCAAACGTGGGACCGACCTGGACCGTCTCTGCCTCGACGGGATGCTGGGGCTGCGCGACGTCGATATCCCCTGCATCGGCCCCGAGGTGCTCTGTCAGCCGTCAACTGACGACTTCCCCGTATGCCTGTGCTTCCGAAAGGACGGGATGCTCACTGACGTGTGCGAGTTCAACGAGCGATGCCTCGAATCGAGCTGTAGACGCGAGAGCACCGGAGTCCCCTTCGTCGTGCTCGAGGAGGGCGGCGACCGCTACGCCGTCACCGGGCTCCAGAAGCTCCCCTTCGTCACCCAGTACGAGATGTGTCCAACTCACTGCATCTGCTCCGACATGGACGCCTCGTTCTACCATGTGTGCGGATCGGGCGAGATGTGCACGCGGGATGACTGCTACACGCCATTGCTCTCCTCGCGCTTGATATCGTTCTCCCCGGACAACGTGCGCCAGAACGACATCGCCCTCGGTGAGGGGAAACTGGAGGCCACCATCGAGGTACGTTACGAGGGTAAGACGCTCACTGCAGGCATCGACGAGCGCTCCGTGAACGTCGTCATCAACGGGCGTGAGATCGCTCCCGAGGAGATCGAGGTCAAGCGCCGGGACTTTAACTGGCACGTCACCGTGAACCTCCCCAAGGACATGGCCACTCACCTCAATCCCGGTGAGAAATGGGTCTGGATCGGCGTCCGCTACAAGGGCGAGACTACAGGGGTGCGCAGCGGATTCACCGTGTGGTACTCCGTCGAAAAGGCGGAGTACAACGTGAAGGTCCATTCCCTGGAGCCGAGCACCATCGCCATGGACGAGGTGAAGCACGGCAGCTTCCTGAAGATGTACCTCGGAGTGACGGACGAGGAGGGGACACCGGTGACCGAGCTAACTCGTGACGACCTAACCATCACCCTTGACGGCCGCAAGGTCCAAGTGTTCTCCATGCGCTACGTCCCCGGCATCCGTCAGTGGGTGCTCACGGTCGTCGTCAGGGGTCAGGTGAACGAGGGGAACCGCGTGCTCCATGTAGATGTGAACCGGCTTGGTAAGTCGGGCAAGAGCGCCGACTTCCTCTCGGTCGTGGGCTCCCAGAAGGTACGCGTCAACATCAACGACGTGACCCCTGGTTCCCGTTACCAACCGATCTTCCAGGTCATGGAACGCATCGGGTTCGATATGGACGTGATGGTCTCGGTGAAAGGACGGGACATCATCCCCCAGAGCGTAATCACCATGGACATCGTCGATCCCGAGACCAACGCCAAGATCAAGGAGAACCTCTCCCCGCTCTATGTATCCAAGAGCCAGGAGGGCTACCGCATACACTTCGGCGGCACTACCGAGGAGTCCCGCCTCCAGTTCTGTGGTGAGAGCGTAATAGGATGGAAGGACATGGTTCTCACGTTCACCGAGGAGGTGGACGCTGAGACGGGTGCCTCGGCCACGCACACCGCGACAGGCAAGGTCCTCTTCGTGCGCAATCCCGGTGAGTGGAAGTTCTTCGGGCAGTGCGAGGGCGGCGTCGAGGAGACTACCACTGCTCCCGACTCGGGCGAGGAAGAAACGTCCGAGGACAGCGAAGAGAGCGGCTAGGAGTTCACGCGTTTTTCCCGATGCCTGAGAAGGGGAGCCCGCACTCGTCCAATCGATCCCTCGGGACGAGATTCATCTCGTTACGCGTGGTCTTGCTGTTGATGAGCGCCCAGTGGCCGGTCTCCCGGTCGACGAGCACCGTGTAATCATGGAGTGCCGGGACGTCACCCTCGATGAGCCCTGTGGTCTGGGCCCAGAGGTAGCGGTCCCCTTCGAGTTCGAGCGAGAGAAGGATATCGCGCATGAGCAGTCCCGCATGACGGCAAACGCCGGTCATGGTGGCGTCAGGATCGTACGCGTGGACCTCGTTGAGGGTGTCCAGCTCGCGCTGGAGCGCTTCCTTGGAGAGGTCCTTTTCCTGGGCGATCGTGGTCAGGGCATCAGTGAGCACCTTGGTGTCGTACTCCATGGAGCCGTTCACGATGCCGCCAACGGTCTCGAGAAGTCCGTTGACAGCGATGTTCCCGGACGAATAGAGCCGGTCGAGCTCGCTGTCGGAACGCTCGTTGAGGTGAAGGGAACGTCCGTTCACGGATAATCCGGACCACTCCACCCTGACGTCCTTGAGAGCATTGTAGGATATGGTAGTGTCGTCGTCGAATCCGTACTTGGCGGGATCGAGCACGAGCCGGAGGTCCCTGGAGCGCGTATAGCTCGCGAGCTCGCTGCACTCCTGGCCGTGTATCTCCACTTCGACCTTGTCCGGTCCGGGATGGTCGAACACGTACACCGTACCGTTCGCGAGGCCACCGTTCGGATCGATTCCGATGCCCTTTACCTCATCGGCCCGCAGGCCTTTGACTGAGATGATCTCCTCGTAGCCTTCCTTCTGCCTGAGCTCTCTGGCGAACTCACCTTCGTCGAGAGCATGGTACTCGCCGGACGTATCGAACAGGTAGGACTGGGCAGGTGT
>Ga0187833_10004292_pt1 | contig 13988 bp, 11 predicted proteins | sample ETNtaG_37_FD_167968 | JGI IMG/M metagenome (GOLD analysis project Ga0187833, IMG submission 167968) | Marine microbial and viral communities from oxygen minimum zone, Eastern Pacific Ocean - ETNP2014_SV_400_PacBio MetaG (Illumina Assembly) | ecosystem: Environmental > Aquatic > Marine > Hypoxic... | reverse complement strand
ATTTCCTGATGCAGTTTTAGGCCTGTCTGATCATTCATTAAGCAATTATCCTTGCTTAGGAGCAGTGTCTTTAGGTGCGAGCATATTAGAACGTCATTTTACCTCTGATAAAAGCTGGCCAGGGCCAGATATACCAATTTCGATGGATCCAAAAGAGTTACAAGAATTAATCAATGGCAGCAATGCTATCTATCAGGCATTAGGGGGCTCAAAAGAAATCCTGGAAGAGGAAAAGCCAACAATTGACTTTGCTTACGCGTCAGTTGTAACTATTCGCTCTGTAAAGAAAGGCGAACCTTTTACTAAGGAAAATATATGGGTAAAACGTCCAGGAAATGGTGAAATTCTAGTCAAGAAATTTGAAGAAGTTTTGTGCAAAACGGCAAAAGTAGATATTGTGAAAGACGTACAACTTACATATTCCATGATCAATGAGTGATAAGAAGAAAATACTGTTTATAACTGGTACGCGTGCTGATTTTGGCAAGCTAAAGCTTCTTATAAACGCTTGCGATTTAGATGAAAGCCTTGATGTATACATCTTTGTTACCGGAATGCACATATTGCCAAAATACGGAGGCACAGGGCATGAGGTGCTTAAATGCAACTATAAAAATGTCTATACATACATTAACCAGAGACATAACGACCCTCAGGACATTATTCTTGCAAATACAATACAGGGTTTAGGAAACTATGTAAGTATAAAGAAGCCGGATATGTTAGTAGTACACGGAGACCGCTTGGAGGCATTGGCTGGGGGTATCGTTGGAAGCCTAAATAATATAATCGTAGCTCATATAGAGGGCGGTGAAGTTTCCGGGACGATAGACGAAATTATCAGGCATTCCATTTCAAAACTATCACACATACATTTTGTGGCTAATGAGAAGGCAAAGATAAGATTGATACAGATGGGTGAGCTGAGCGACAATATCTATATTATAGGCTCTCCAGACATTGATGTAATGACATCTTCAAGTTTACCCTCGCTGGAACATGTGAAAGAACATTATAATATCCCATTTGATGAGTTTGCATTATTTATATACCATCCTGTTACTACATGCCTTCATGATCTGATGGGTAATATAAGTGAAGTAATAGATACCCTCGTAGAATCAAAACTGAACTATGTGATGATTTATCCTAATAATGATCCAGGATCAGATATTATAGTTGAAGCAATCGGAATGCTTCGAGACAATCCGCGCATCAACATGTATCCTACCATACGTTTTGAATCATTTCTGGTCTTATTAAAGAACAGTAAATTCATAATCGGTAATTCAAGTTCAGGTATTAGAGAAGCCCCAATATACTCGGTGCCCACAATCAACATTGGAACCCGCCAGAATAAAAGGTTTGACCACGATACGATAATTAACGTCTATGAATCAAAAGAAGAAATTCTGAACGCAATCAGGCAAGTAAAGAATATTAAATTTAAGCCTTCAAATCATTTTGGAGATGGCAAAAGTACCGGAAAATTTATGAATATAATTAGTAACGTAAAAATCTGGGATACGGGAATCCAAAAATATTTTGTGGATATGGATTAATTTTATATTCGAAATTTAAACATTATTTAGAAAAGAAACAAGTTAAATAAATTAAAAGCCTATTATATGAGAAATAGTATTACATGACTAAAATATTTATATTAACTTCGAACTACCTACGGCATAATTATTTTGTTAATTATTTGAATGAATCACATGAGGTCGTTGGCGTTGTATCTGAAGTACGGACGAATTTTCTCAAAAGTAACATAGATCAACTGAATACTGTTGTCATCAACCATTTCAAAGAGCGTGAAGAAAAAGAACTGTTTTATTTCGGGAAAGACAATAGTGATTTTAATATTGATACCAATTTGGTAGTCACACTTAACTACACGGAAGTAAATGGTCCTGAAATTTTTGAACTGATAAAGTCACAAGATCCTGAATATGTAATACTCTTTGGTTGTTCTCTGATAAAGGAGCACTTATTGTCATACTACAAAAAAAAGATTATCAACCTCCATTTGGGATTATCACCATACTACCGTGGAGTGGCTACTAATTTCTGGCCGCTTGTAAACAAAGAGCCACAATGTGTCGGTGCGACCATTCACTATGCAACAGTAGAGGTTGATGGTGGTGATATATTGACTCAGGTAAGGCCAGATATATCGACCTCAGATGAGGTACATGATTTTGGATGTAAAACTATCATAAATGCTTCTGAGGCTGTAAGTAGAACGGTGACAGTATTAAAAGATGATGGGATAGAAGCAAAAAAACAGGTTAATGGTGGTAAGTTATACAAGGCGAAGGATTTTAACATAGAGGCTGTGTTAAGAATGAAAAAGAATTTTAAAGATGGTATGGTTGAAGAGTATTTGTCAAAAAAAGAAGAATGTGACTCAAGATTTCCAATTATTGATAATTTGTGAAAATATATTTTTTGGGAATTTGCTATCACTATTTAGGTGATAAAGATCGTTATCCATACCCTGGAATAGTAGGTATCACACCGGAAGAGTTTTCATTGCAGATAAATGAATTGTCTAGGTATTTCGAATTTGTCAGTATCAAGGATATTGTAGAATGTATTGAGGGTAAATGCACTTTACCTGAAAAGTGTGCTGTGTTGACATTTGACGATGGCTTGCTCGAACATTATGAAAAGGCGTTGCCTATACTTGATAAGCATAATATACCATTTATTATTTTTGTAAACTCTGCTCCTTATACTGAGAATAGAGTAGCAAGAATCCATAAGATACACTACCTAAGGTCGATTATCGAACCGCCTAAATTCCTTGAAATTGTTAAAGAAAAGGCAAGGGATCTATGTGGTTTAGTATTGCCGGAAAATGAAATAATAAAAGAAATTCCACCTAATTATTATCCTTATGACAGTGATGAAAACAGATGTATTAAGTATATTTTAAATTCTTTTTTGTTGCCTGAAAATTCTTTAAAAATAATTGACAAGATATTTAGCAATTATTGTAATGAACCGGACTTTTCCAGAAAGTTTTATATGACTAAAGAGCAATTGAGAGAGGTCCATCAAAAGTATCATGCTCTGGGTCTTCATGGGCATAACCATTTGTCTATAGCAGAACTTTCGGATGACGATGCACGGAAAGAGATTTTTTTATGCAAGGAAATAATCGAAGAAATTGTATCCGACAAGTTAGTCTGCATGAGTTATCCTTATGGTTATAAACAGGCGGTTTCGTGTCGAGAGGAGAAAATATCGAAAGAAGCAGGACTACTGTTTTGTTTTACCATGGAAATGTGTTTTAACAGGGATTTAACAGTTGCTCCACATCTTCTTGGAAGAATAAACAATAATGAAGCGCCTGGACATAAGGATGCAGCCTTTAAAGATATTAATGGAACTTTATTTATCAACGATACCAAGAGAATGAAATATCACAGGAGTTACTATTACTCTGATCTTATAGAAGAACAATAGTTGAAATTAAGTGTGGAGATAGAGTCTGCAGATCTGAGAAGTTAAAAGAAGTGCTTGATATGAGAATTTTGAGAGGGGCAGGAAAGGATTAGTTAGCACACTTAACGTTGATATGGTGATAGTATTTATTCAACTGATTCGCTAATAATGGGATGTAACCATATATTCCATCAACTTGTTTTGTTTGATACACATGTTTGGAAGTAATACAAAATGGGCAATTAACGGCTTAAACCTGAAAAATTATGAAGGTTTTAACAACAAGAGTGAGGTGGTTTTGTGAAATATGAAAGGTCTGCACCGACGGTTTTAAACATTGAGATAACAGATCTATGTAACGAGAAATGTAGACATTGCTATAACTTCTGGAGAGAAAATAATTCTTCCACTAATCAGATGACGAAAGAATTAATGGATAAACTCCTGAACGATGTGATTGATTCAGGTGTATTCCATGTGGTATTTAGCGGTGGAGAACCATTGGAGAATTTCAAGGTGCTGGAATACGGACTTAAAAAATTATGCGACAATAACATTTCTGTTAGTGTTAATTCCAACTTAGCAATAGCAACAGAGGAAAAGATAAAGAGACTGATTGACGCTGGAGTCGACCATATCCTCACTAGTCTTAATTCCTTCGATCCTAAGATAAATGATTATATAGTCAATAAGAGAGGAACCTTTGAGAGGATTATTAGAGGAATTGAGCTTTCAGTGAAATCCGGAATAAGGATAAGTGTAAACATGATAGTGTCTCAGGTGAATAAAGAACATGTGTATGAAACAGGAAAGCTGGCATATGAATTGGGGTGTCAGAAGATATTTGGTACCAGGGTGATACCGTCAGTTAATGTGGAAGATGTTAGCCAGTCAGATTACAAGCTCGAGAAAGAAGATGTGATTAATATACTGGAGCAACTTGTCAGGATAAAAGAAGATACAGGGATAATGATAGGCACCCTTGTAAGCTATCCTTTGTGTCTTTTGAAAGATCTTGAAAGATATGTGGACTTTGTCGGCAGAGGTTGCCCCGGTCAATCGGGCCACTTTATGAATATTAACGCCAGCGGAGAGACGCATGCGTGTGTACATGAGAAGGTTGGTCACGGAAATGTTTTCAAGATAGGGCTACGCAAAGCCTATCAAAATATGAATAGTTGGCGCGATGGAAGTTACATGTACGAAGGGTGTACAGGGTGTGATTATATTGATATCTGTAAAACAGGTTGCAGGATGTCCAGCCATGCTTATTCTGGAAAATACAATAAAAAAGACAATTTGATGGTAAATAAAGATAATTTTGTGAAACCTTATAAAATCGTTTACGACGAATCAATTTATGAAAGAATTGATAATGGACTGAAATTTTTTGTTCCCAAGAGGTTGAGATTTAGGAAAGAGTTCGGTTTCTATCTGATCAATATCAGGTGGGCTAATACGATTTCTTCATCAAATGATGTGGCTGAGTTTCTTATAAGGCACAGAGATTCGGGAGAGGAGTTTGACCTTAGCAGCTTCGGTAAAGAAAAAAGAGAAATCCTGGCTAAGTTGTACTTTAAAGATGTTGTCGAAAGCCGCTATATAAAATATAGTGATACGAAAAGTAAGTTGGGTCTGAGTGCAGATTTTTCGGAAGTCAAATAAAAGAAAGGACATTATGGATATTGATTTTGACAAGAGTTTTGAATATGAGAATAAATATTATCTTACTTCTGCCATAGATAGGGTTAGTAAATTTGCTACTCATCTGGAATTATTCAGAAAGGTGTCTGGGCTGGCTGGAGATATTATTGAATGCGGTGTTTTTAAAGGTGCTTCTCTCAGCCGGTTTGTAAAATTCAGATCGCTTTTTGAAAATATTTTTAGTAAGAAAATAATAGCCTTTGATACTTTTGGAAAATTTCCCGAGTCACAAAATGTACTGGATAAAGAGAAGAGAGATGCCTTTATCCGGGAAGCGGGAGAGAACAGTATCAGCAAAGAGCAACTGCTTTCTATATTAGAAAAGCTCAATTTGAATCATAATGTTGAGTTGATAGAAGGAGACATTATAGAAACAGTGCCAGAATACAAGTCAAAAAACCCTCATCTAAAAATATCTTTACTTCATGTAGATGTTGACCTTTATGAGCCGACAAAGGTGTGTCTTGAGGTATTTTATCCTTTAATGGTAAGGGGGGGCATAGTAATTTTGGATGATTATGGCGCATTTGCAGGAGCTAACAAGGCAATAGAAGAGACTTTCTCGAAGAAGAAAACAAGAATCCAAAAACTGCCTTATTCGAAGGCTATATCGTTTGTAGAGGTTGTTTAAAGAGGTATCTAGATAAATTAGTTTCGTATGTTTAATACTTCCTACCAATAAAAACGGATAATTTCGGTTTGCGATTGTAATCCTCAGTATACTATCTTGGAGAAGTTTAACAAATACTATACTTATAAGCATAGTATTCCTTTATAACCCACTGAAATTATTGAATTTTCTTACAAGTCCAAGTTTAAGAAATTTATAATAAAACCAATTAATTAAAAGTACTACAAATGAAAACCTGGCAATATAAAGGATTGTAGAGTTCTTATGAAAAAAGAACTTATAGCTATTATTCCTGCACGGGGAGGTTCTAAAACTATTCCCATGAAAAACACTAAAGAGTTGATGGGTACTCCTTTGATAGGATATACGATTAGAGTTGCTCTAGAAAATGATAATATTACACGTGTGGTTGTATCAACCGATGATAATAGAATAGCTGATATTGCGATCGGTTCTGGTGCAGAGGTGTTAATGCGTCCTTCAGAGTTGGCCCAAGATAATTCTCAAATTGTTGAAGTAATATTGCATTGTTTAGATAATTATGCGTCAAAGGAAAATTATTGTCCTGAAAGATTAATTCTACTTCAACCCACTTCTCCACTAAGGAGAAGCGACCATATAGACTCTGCTATTAATGTCTTAGAACACCAAATTTGCGATGCAGTTATTAGTGTTTGTGAGCCAAGTCATCATCCATTAAAATCTTTTAAATCTGATGAACATGGTTTCTTAATAGGGATAATAGATAGTGGATTTAGCTTTACGCCCAGACAACAATTGCCCAGGGCTTTTACGCCAAATGGTGCTATTTTTTTAATAAAAAGCAAAGTTTTTAAAAAATATATGTCTTTGCTTCCACCAAGAACACTTCCTTTTATCATGTCAAGAAAAGAGAGCATAGATATTGATGATATTGATGATTTAGGCTATGCTTCTTTTTTGTTGAGTAAATGCGTGACTAGTACGAGAAGTTGAAATTGTTCGACGGTATGCATACATGTTTATTTCGAATGATTTAATGGTTGGTTATTCTGATCATTTTTTTAATGTTAGAAAATGTATCTGTAGCTTTGTGTAAAGAACAACATGAAAACACTTTTGGTTGTATATGATAATGACACATACATGAGTTATTTCCCTATTGGTACTGCTTACATAGCCGCTGTACTTAGGCAAAAAGGATACGAGGTAGAGATATGCAATCAAGATGTATGGCATTATCCAAATGAGCATCTTACAAAATATCTTAAGGAAAATCACTTTGATGCAGTGTAAAGTGACAGCTACTACCTCTTACCGGAGCCAATATACCTTAACTATTGTTATAAAGGCTACCTGACGGCTAAAGGATATTTACCCTTTTCGACAAGATGAAAAAGAAGATAATAGTATACGAACGACTTAATATTTTTACTTTGTGCTTGTCAGTATTAAATACTCTTTATTTTAACAAGCAATATTATTACAGTTATAATCCTTACATTAAGAAGTACTTTGTTAATTTAGTACAAAAATTAGGGTTAAAACAAATTAACTATATATCTTTTTTAGGTTCAGGTATTGATGCAAAACAAAATATAATGAGTAGAAATATTGGTGATAAAGTTGCGGTAGGTTATCCTCAACTATTTGCAGCTTTTATAAAGTATATGAATGATATAAGAGCGGAGGATATTCTTAAACAGATATTTGTTTTAAGAGAACGAGATAACAGTTTTAAATACCTTATACTAAGGGAGTTTGTTTCAAGAAATCCTAAGGAAGTTATTTATTACTTTTCAACAAACAAAATATTGGCCAACAGGTTGGAAGCCATCTCACCATGTTTTTCAATAATTAAATGGCATTGTTTCATTGTTACATTCATAGATATCACTAAACGCATTTTGTTTTATATAATTTTGATTACAGCACCATTTGTTATACTGACAAAAATGCTTTTAGAAAGAAAGGTGGCCTTAAAAAATGAAAATAAGAAAATGAACAGGGAGGTTATTTTTTTTCATGGTAATACTAGTCCGGGTGAGGTAAGAATTTTTAGAGAAGGCATACTGGAAATATCAGAATGCATTCATAGTGGTTTGTTTTTGCCTTTATCTGTAGAAAAAACCAGATATTTAAGAAAGAGGGGGGGGGAGGTCTGCGAACATAGTAATCATAAAACACAAATAACCTTATTTATTAAAAGATTTGTTCTGGATTATTATAAGGAATTTATTCCAGTATTTTTTGTCCTCTCATGTAATAAGTTTATGACGTACTCTGTTTTACAAGGATTCATCAGTGCTATCCTTCATGCAGTAAGAATTGAAAGTCTTTTAGGAAATATTAATGTTAAGTTGGCATATTTTGAACTTGAGTATGGTGTGCTCCCCAGTATATTTACTATTATTTCTAATAGGCACAATGTAAAAACGATGACAACGCTACACGCGCTTGCTGCTTATGTTTACCTGCTTGCTAACCGAAGTAATACAATCATAAATTATTATCTAGTTCCAGGCAAATATTACAATAAATATTTGTTACCAAATAACCCTCATACTGATTATTTTTGCCCTGTTGGGAACCATGAAATAGATATCAAATCATTCAAAAAGAAATATGATTTTATTCAGTTCAAAAAAGATGGTAGGAAGGTTTTAGGAGTGTTTGCTTCATTTTATTGGCCATTCTTCCCCGAATACACAAGAAGAGATATTCCTGTCTTTAGTGAATCTGATGCAAGGCAGATCTTTTTTAAATACTGGCAGCCTTTTTTTGAGTGGGCTGCGAGGCGTGATGATATCTTTCTCATCTTTAGTGGTAAAAAGGGAGCTAAACAATATTCTCATCCTTTTCTAAAAGAGATTATGTCGATACTTAATGATAATAATTATTTGCAAGATGATGATATTCTTATAAATGAGATTATTAGAGAATGTGACTATAGTGTCTGTGATGGTTATAGCTCAATATTCTATCACTCACTAACACTTGGTGTTCCGTCAGTAGGATATGATGTGAGAGGAGATGTAGAGGCAACAAGATATAATAAATACCTTGTCGCTAAGACTCCTGAGGAGTTGATTGCAAATTTAACATATATATTAAACCATGAATTGCCGGAAAGTGTATATGACGAGGTTCGAAGAGATCATTATGCTAATGGTGTTGTGGACAATATGACAGATATCAGGATTAGAAATTTGATCACAGGGATCATAAGTGAGAATGATTCTGTTTAATTTCTATTTCAGGAATGAAAAGGTTATTTAAGAAAAAATGTGTAAAGGGCGGAAAGTGTACCCCCAGTTTATAACATTTTATTGGTATTTTAAGAAGGAAATGATGCTCTATATATTTGTGCTAGTGTGCAGGCCGGAAAAATACGATCCTCTAAAGAATGATCAAGGTCATATATTGCTAAAAGAGAAGACTTTGATATTTCAGCAAAATTGACTGAGCTATATTAAACCGGGGAATTTGTAAGTTTATGTAAATAGAAATTGTTAAGGGGCATGTTTCTAGAGATCTTATTTATATTATCGTTTCCTTACCTCCTCATGTTTCATTTGGTCCGTTGGTGTCATCAGTTAAAGGAAAAACATCTCTAATTTGTAGTTCGTCCTGTTAATGTCACAGATGAATTAATCATAGATACATTGAATGGCAAAGTATCACATCTAGGTGGTAGTGGATTGCTTGTATTTTCCAATAACGCAACAGCTGGAGGTGTTTAGCTATTAAGATTTTATTTATTATTTATGATAATGAATCATCGAGAGCCGATGTACCTTTGGGGATTTTATATATAGCCTCATACATTAAGAAACACGGATATGAAGATATACATTTTTACAGCCAGGACATATATCACTATCCAGAAAGTCATTTAACGGAATATCTTTCAAAAAACGATTTTGATATCGTCGGCATTGGATTTGTTGCAGGATACTTTCAGCACAAAAAAGTTCTGAAAATATGTTCAGCTATTAATAAAGCAAAAAAAAGGCCCTTCGTTGTATTGGGAGGGCATGGGCCGACACCTGTGCCGGAATTTTATTTAAAAATTACCGGTGCGGATGCTGTTGTTATAGGTGAAGGGGAAATTCCTTTTCTGAACTTGATAAAAGCAATAGAAAATAATAATTCATTAAAAGAAGTCAAAAGTATTGCTTGTCGTAGTGGAGAAGAAATTATTATAAATACTAAAGAACCTCAGATCAAAGATATTGAAGCTTTTCCATATCCCCTCTTTGAAGCGCTCCCAATGGAATATTATATTAATCCTAAAATGTTCATGATGAAAAATACTGATAGAAAAATTAACATGATTACAGGGAGAGGATGCAATTATACATGTAATTTTTGCCAAAGAACAGAAGATGGAATACGTTTTAGACCTGTTGAAGCAGTAATCGATGAAATAAAAAAATATATTAGGGATTATGGTATCACATATATAATCTTCTGGGATGAGCTCTTTATGGTTTCAAAAAAGCGTGTATACGAAATTGCTGAGGCTATTCTTAAAGAGAATATAAACATAAATTATTGGTGTACTGGTCGTTTAAATGTTGTTGATGAAGATTTAATAAAAATAATGAAAAGATCAGGTTGTGCCTATATCAGTTATGGCATAGAGCAATTTGATAATAATGCATTAAAAGCCATGAATAAAAAATTAACAGAAGACCAGATAGTTAAAGGAATTGAAATCACTCAAAAGGAAAATATATATATTGGTTTTAATATTATTTTTGGAAATATCGGCGACACAAGACAATCCTTAAAAAAATCATTGAAGTTGCTAGAAAAATACAACGATTATAGTCTTTTAAGAGTAATTAGACCTGTTACACCATACCCAGGATCACCTCTTTACTATGTTGCTATTGAAAAAGGACTAATTACGGGTCCGGAAGATTTTTACAAATTACATAATAACGTTGAATTGTTAACAGTAAACTTTACCGATATTCCTGACGACGAATTCTACCAATTAATGTATGACGCTAACCGGAAGATCATTGAAGATTATTATAAACATCAAATAAGTGAAATGACAGAGAGTTTTGAGAATATTTACTTTAAAAAAGATTATGATTTCAGAGGCGCTCGCCATTAAAAAGCAAGAAAATCAACTTTCAATTTGAGCTTAAGATGGATTGCATAGTATTACTAAAATCGAGACTTTATCATATAGAGAATATTTTGTCATTAGTATTTGAATCAAAAAATCAGAAATAATTTCAAAACTGCTATTTATCGTTTCTGACTAAGAAACCTATTCGTTTATTAAAGAAATATTGCGATCCATGATGGCGTTAACCCAATTGATGAAAGATGCAGGGTTGAGGAATGAATCAAACTGAAAAGCTTTAATTGTTATTGAAGGAGAGTTGGTTGTGGCAGCTATATTAATGATTCAATGTAATAGATTGGTTTTTGGTGTTCAATATCCTGGAATATCAAGCATATCAGCATTTGTAAGAAAATCTGGACATGAATTTGTTCTTTTTGATACGGCAAATTATTTTGACGATAAGGTCTCGAATATAGACAGACATCATAAAGTTATCAAGTCAAGTATAGACCTGGAGTTTAGGCAAGTAAAAAACAAAGAAAAATTGCATCGAGGAAAACCTATCCGTAATTTATTAACAGATCTTGAGGTTGCAATTACAAAACAAAATAAAATAGACATAATTGGTGTTTCATGTTTTTCAGAAGATTGGCCTTTTGCGCTTTTTCTTATAAGGAAAGTTCGTTGCATTTTGCCTGATGTTCTTATTGTTGTTGGTGGTGTGCATGCTTCAATAATGCCAGAACAAGTGATAATGCATTCTGAAGTCAATATGGTATGTGTAGGTGAAGGCGAGTTACCAATTGTTGAGTTACTTGATTCTATTGATAGCGGAGAGGTTGATCTTGCTATTCAAAACTTATGGATAAAATGCAAAAATAAAACTATTAGGAATTCACAACGTACTTTGTTGCAGTTTGAAAATGACTTTCCAATGTTGGATTGGACAGACTACAATGATTTTCACTTTATGTATCCGTTTGAAGGTAGGTTGTACCGTAGGGGTAGTGTTTTTATTGGAAGAGGTTGTCCTTACTCTTGTAAGTTCTGTGTGAACTTTTTAATGAATACAAGCTCGAACCGTAATGGGCAACTTCCTTATAAGGATGTTGAATTGATAATAAAAGAGATTGGTTATTTAAAGGATGAATACAATCTTGAGTTCCTGCGATTTTGGGATGAAACCTTTCTTGCTAAACCTAAAGAATATTTATTAGAATTTGCAAGGGCTTACAAGAATGAGATAGATATGCCTTTTACTGTTGAAACCACAGCTCAAACAATAAATCATGATAATGTAAGGATGCTTGTAGGTATGGGGTGTCAGTCAGTAAGTATAGGTGTTGAGACTTCTAATGAAAAGTTGAGAATGGAAATCCTTGGTAAACGGATTACTAATGAAGTGTTTGATAAATGTTTTGAAATAATTACAGAATATGGTTTGCGGAAAGTTGCTAATTTTATGTTCTTTCTTCCTCACCAAACCTTAGATGATATGTGGAATGATGTGTATTCATCAGCTAGATGGAAGATCGACCATCCATCTGTTAGAATTTTCTATCCTTATGTAGGTACCGCTTTAAGGGAGTATTGTATTAAACACGATTTGATTGATCTTGATTTGGTTCGAAGGATGGAGAATGAAGAGGCTATTCATGATATTAGTGGATTAAGTAATGAGTTTGTTACTTTTCAAGATACCGTACTGTATTTTGATGCTAAAGTAAAAGAGCAAGCAATGCGGATTCTTGATAACTTTATTTTGTTCCAAGAAACACAACCCTCAAGACATCAGTATTTAACTCAGTTGCTTGACAGGAATAATATCGATTCGAAAATGGCATTGAGAAAAATCGAGTGTGAAATATATAAAAAGCGTTTCGGCACGGATTATATAAAGAGGATGGAGAGGTACTGCGTTTCTGATGGACTGTCTTTAGGACTAAAAACATGACCACAGACATAATAAGAGAGAACGATTCTAGTTAGTTTATGTTTCAGAAGAATAAATTTGAAAATATAAACTGTACCATTATCATATTTAGTGACAAAGCCAATTGTTATAATATTCCTCAAAATCTAGACTAGTTATAAGGAGTATGATAGGCTTCTATAAACTGAAAAGAGCAATTAATATTTGGGAATTTCATGTTTTATGAAAAACTGTTTTCTGATCAGCTAAGTGTTGGTACCTCATAATAGTTATACAAATCTCACATCTGCTGCTGGGCTTGGCCTGATTGGTTTTAACGAGAACGATATTTTGGTAGATTATGGGTGTATGAATTTTGATTCCTTGATTTATGCCTCCAGACTATGCAAAAAAATTGTTGGTATTGTCCCGTCTTCTGAAAGACTAAAGACTCTTCAGGAACAACTTGTGGAGGAGGGTGTTAAAAACTATGATCTTGTGAATGCGAATTATAATGAACAGCATTTTAAAGAAGTATTTGATTGTGTAATTATTAATAGTTTCTTAGAGCAACTACAAATTGAGGTAAAACATAATAAATCAATTCTCTTTGACAGCAAGATAAGGTCCCAAAATGAAGCTAATAGTCCAGGCAAAATAAGGATTGGATTTTTACAGATGGTTTGCAAAGGACTGAGTCCCGGTGGTACGCTCTATTTATCGTACGCAAACAGGCTTAGAATCAGGACACTTCTTCTTTTTATTAAAATAGAGATCTCATCCTTTTTTTCTCCATTTAGTTTAAAAAAAGCACTAAGCTTCATTTCTCTTCCAAATACAATACGTTTGTTCTTTTATTATTTATTATCTCAGAAAGGTTTTGAGGAATTGTTAAAGGCGAATGGTTTTATTGATATTGAGAAATACGCTGTTTTTCCTGATCATAAATATCCATTAAAGATCATACCCTTGAGTAAACTTGATGAATGCAGTTTTGAGCCAGTTCTATACGCCTCTAGGGAAGGCAGCTTAAGCAGAATATGTGCTGGAGTTAAGAGAAGGGTAGATAGGCTCATTTTCAAAAACTTTAAGCTCTTTAGTCTCTCTCCTTCATTTATTATTATAGCCAGAAAAGCCTCATGATATAAAATATCATGCTTTGTGAGCTGATAACTAATAATACACACAATAATAACACAGCACTGTATAAATGCTATAAC
>Ga0187833_10004291_pt1 | contig 13991 bp, 9 predicted proteins | sample ETNtaG_37_FD_167968 | JGI IMG/M metagenome (GOLD analysis project Ga0187833, IMG submission 167968) | Marine microbial and viral communities from oxygen minimum zone, Eastern Pacific Ocean - ETNP2014_SV_400_PacBio MetaG (Illumina Assembly) | ecosystem: Environmental > Aquatic > Marine > Hypoxic... | reverse complement strand
TAAGGGGGATCATAAGTTTTATTTTTTTACCATTTACCCATTTCAATTTGAGGTTTCCTTTTTTGACTAATAATGAAATATTCCACGGTTTCCCATCCTTCCATTCCCCTTTATATTTTCTTCCATCCGGTACAGTTAATGTTCCTTGACCGTGAAATTTCTCGTCCTTAAATCCCCCTACATACCGTCTTCCATCAGACCAAGTGTAGTCCCTTTACCATTTGGTAGTCCATATTTGTTTCCCCCTGTATACTTTCTTCCATCTGGTGTAGTTAATGTCCCTTGACCATGAGAACTTCCATCCTTGAATTCCCCTATATACTTTTTTCCATCAGATGAAGTGAATATTCCGTAACCATTTTCTTTTCCATCCTTGAATTCCCCTACATACTGTCTTCCATCTGGGTAAGTCACACTACCTTGACCTTCTATTATATAATCTCCAAATATTATATACTCTCTCCTTACTTCACCTTTATATTTTGGATTCTTGCTTTTATCCCCAATCGTTCTCCACTCCAAACCAGAAGAAATTTCCCATCCGTAAAGTGTTTCCTCTTTTTTATCACAGGAAGTAAGAAAAGAAGAAAGAAGAAGGATTGTGAGAACGATGAGTAGGTATTTCACTTTGGTTCCTAATTGGTTTGTATAGGAGAACCCAATATATACCATCAATCGGTTTGTTTTACAAGAATTGAGGAAGGCTTGTGGGGCAGGATTCTTAATTATGATTAACAATATATGTAATCAAAAATACCCCTACTCGTCTACAAACCAAATACCTGAAGGAAAAAATAAATAAAATTACAAAATTAAGAATTTTGGCGATACCTTACGAGACTCGTTTTAGCAATGGATTAGGGAGGTTTCTTGAGTCAAAACTATTTGTGAAAACTTTCCCTGTTAAATTCGATGAATCTCCTGAAGCGCCTCAATCGCGACTCGATGATGGCTTTCCCGTTTTGGATCAGAAAGTATTTTCAAAAACACTGCACTTCCTGATTCCGGATTTGTCTTTCTCAGCATTCTACCTATTTCCAAACGCTGATCACCGCCGTCTGCAAAGGCCATTTTAGCAATCATTGGAATAACAGACTGTTCTTCGGTTTTTTCAGGAACAGCGAGCAGCAATTCCGCAGCTGCCATTCTGATTCCGGACTCTTGATCATCCAAAAGGAACAACGCCAATTTTTCCAGAGAAATTCTCTGATCTTCTGAGGTAATCATTCCTGCAAAGTCTTTTAATGACTGTAATATTTGGATGCGTACAAATAAATTTTTCTCTTCCGGAAAATGTTCACTCATGGCAGAAAAAGATTCCGGAACCTTCATCTTTCCCAATGCACTTACGGCTTTCAATCGAACCTCTTTTTCAGTAGAGTCCAGTAAGGTCACTAGTGCCTTTAATGCAGCCGTATCACCAATCCTACCCAATGATTCTGCCGCGGTTAGCTGTAATAAAGGTTCTGGTTCGTCCAACGCTTCAACAAGCCCTAAAATTATTTTTTGCCCCCTTTCTTCTCCTAAAACTGCCGCTGCAAAGCGTTTTATGTCCAGATACGGAGCAAGTATTTTACGGGCTTGTAATTCTTGATTCAGCTTTCGATTTGCTTCAGCAATATCCAAAAAGTGTTGTTCTACTGCTGTCAATTCCACGCTTTCATTTTCAGCATCTTGTTCCCCAATATCCCTCGATGGCTTCAAAATTGATTCTAGTGTGCTTTTTGGTTCCGGAATTTCTTCTGTTATTGTTTCATCACTTATTGAATTTTCCGGAATTTGAGTTTTCGATTCTTGAGAAACTGCCAGTGGAGTTTCAGTTTCCTGAAGCAATTCTCCGCGAAGTGCGGCCAGCAAAACGTCCTGAGTTTCAGGAAATTCCAGGAGAGCAATAGAGTTCAAGCTGTTTAGTCGTACCGCTTGTTCCGGATCTTTTAGCATATCCAGTAGAGTTGGAAGTTCTGCTTCAGTGCCTATTTTCCCCAAGGCAATCGCTGACTTTACACGCAAATCAGTATTCAAACCCTGTTCTGATAATAGTGCTGCAACCGTACTTCCCGCTTTTGCAAAGCCGAGTGTTCCCAAAGCCTGAACTGCACCAGCAACTACATCCAGAGAAGGATCACGCAGAGCTTCAAAAACTTGCTCTGCCAACTCTACATTTCCCTGGCGGGCAACTGTGCGCAAGGCCTGCAGTCGTACCAGTTGATCTTCATCCTTCAGTAAGTTCAGCAATTGAGTTACCGGCACAAAGAAAGCTGTTTGGGAAATCACTTCCAACACCCTGCCTCTTAAAACAGATCTGCTGTCCTGAAATACCCTGAGCAGTAAGGATTGAGTAGTAGGTTCAGGATGATCTGCCAAAGATTTAGCAGCTGCGACACATACTTGCACGTCTGAATCTTCCAAAGCCTTACTTAAGGCATTACGAACTTTTGCGGTGTGAACTTCGGCCAAATGCTTGGCTGCATATCGGCGTTGAGAGCTGTCACTACTGGACAGGCGCTTGATGAGAGTATTCTCTCCGGATTCCCCCATTTTGGTCAGAGCCGCAAAAACAACTTCGTTCAATTCCTGGGCTTCATTTTCATCCAATGCTGCCACAATACCTGATACAGCCCTTGAATCGCCAATCTTACCTAAAGCTTCAATCGCCTTAAATTGAGCGTCCCACCAATCATCCCATTCCTCATCATCAATTTCCCAATGAGAATCTTCACCATGTCCTGAAACAACTTCCAGTAAAAAGTTGACCAGCTGTTCATGATCATAATTCTCCTTTTCAACGATTCTCCCAAGAGCTTCCACTGCCGCCACTTTCACATCTCCCACTGGATGCATCCGGTAACATTCCATCAAATCCAAAACATTTTCTGCTATTCCGATTTGTCCTAAAGCCGCAACCGCATCCATAACAACATCTTCGTCTTCATCATGCAAAGCGCTCATCAACGGTTTCACTGCCTGGATATCTCCTATATTTCCAAGGGCTTGAGCGGCAAAACAACGATTAGCATCGTTACCGGTTTGTAAAACAATGATTAGACTCTCAACAGTCTTTTGCTTACTGGTCATGTTTTTAGCATTTATAATATTAATTTTGCTGATACAAAATCCCGATTCGCCGTGAAGCTTACACTACTCCAGCCAACTATTTTGTTTGATTATTTTAATGAGCGGCGATTTAATTTGTGCCTCTCAGCGCGACAGCAAACAGATTCTCAAGTTCCGTACAGAATATTCCCTTAGTCTAAAAGTTAAAGAATCGGGGTCAATACGTAAATTTACATATTGAAAGAAGTTGGAAAAGTTTTTACTTAAAGTATTTAACCAATTCTCGAGTAAATTTGCGGGGAACTATTTTCTAAGTACCAAGTTCGTCAGTTTTAGCTGAAAGGTTTCCGGTTAAAGTGCCCTCAAAACAACGGCAACGAAGCCGACCAAGCCGACCAGTTCCTGCCTGAACAAACAACTACAACTCTAACTGCGTTATCCCAAAATTTTTCTCAGGAACTTTAGACAAAAGCTTAGATAATTTCATTATTGAAATTTTATGAAGAACTCCGGTGAAAATGCTGCTTATTACCCCACTGTTCCATGATAAAATCCAGCGTTCCGCCGTCGACTAGATCCTGTCCTTGTTGTCGGGCATTACGCTCCACCTCCAACTGCACCATTGGGCGGATGAAATCCGGAACACGTTGAATACGGGCCTGCGCATCTTCAGTCCACGTGAGCGGGGCATTCTCTGATGTTTGATTAAGCAGACCTTTTGAGCCGTCACCCCATGAAGAATATTTTGCTTCTACGACTTGGAGTGAAATTTCCGCTTTATTAAATTTACGTGCCCATTGCTCGATCCGGTTCTTGGTCATTTCCCGCATGAAGCCTGCAGGGACATTTTGCAGTTTTTCCCTGGCCTCATCTTTCCATTTTAGTTTTAGGAAGGCGGCTTCAGAAGCAATTTCACATTCTGCTTCAGACAGTTTTTTATAATCAGAACCATGACATACTTCACAAACTTGCGGATGCTGGCCTTCGAGTGTGTAACCGCAAAGCTGACATTCAAATGTGCCTGTTTCATCATTAATTTGACTTGGAGATTTCGCTTCAGGAATGCTTACCTCATAACCGGACTGCATGGTTTGCTGCATTTTTTCACGAGCCCTGCCAAGCCCTCCTTCAGCCACTTCCAAGTCAATGCGTGTAATGTTTCGTTCTGCGGCATATTCTTCAATTGTAGTTTGAGCAGCATTACGCATAAACCCTTCCGGAACGCGTGCCAGACGCTTGAAGGCCTCATCCGTCCATTCAAATACAATTTGTTTTTCATCACTTTTAGTTATTGATTCTTCTTTCGCAGCAGATTCTTTAAGACCTTCTTCTTCAACAGCAACGCTGACCATTTCTTCTGTGATCACTTGCTGATGCCTCGTATGAGCGCGTTTTTCCAGTTTGTAACGCAATTGCTCACGATTATTTCCAACTGGAACGTGGTTGAGACGCATTTTGGCATCAGGAGTCCAAGTCAGTTCCCGGCCATCAAAAGTGGTTTCGGTAACGCCTGAGGACTCGCTTTGCTGTTCAGGAAAATTTGTAATAGGAGAACTGTCATAAATTCGGAAGTCCTGCCCTTCGGCATTACAGACAGGGCATTTTTCCGGACGTTTCTTGTGGTGAACGTATTGACAAGATGGGCATTCAAATGACAATTCAAAGGTTTCGTGGTCTTCGAGTTTTGCTTCATATTTTTCTGAAAATTCAATCCCCATTGCAGCCAAAGCCTGTGGCGGCAGCAAGGCACGAATCGCCTTTTCAACAACTTCGGAAGTAATCATGGTATAACCTTCTGCGACAGCATGTTGCTGAATGGCCTTCATCGCCACTCCCCGAGCCATATCCGGAACATTCTGCATCCGTGCTTGTGCCTCAACAGTCCAGCCGATGGTTTCCTCGGCCAGATATTCCACCGGTGGGCTGTATTCTGTTTCCATCATCAAAATATTACACGGCGCAAGCCGTAAAATATTTTCTGTATTTCCACCGATGTCCATCTTGTCATCACTGTGAATTCCAGTACGCCCCAGGACCAGCAGCCAAGGTGGATCTTTTTTAACGTGTGCCATAACTTTTTTCCAGGCTTTGCCGTCAAGCAGTTTTGTTTGAAGATCAATACCTTCATCTTTAGCAATACGTATGGCGATGTCCAAATGCGATTGATATATTTTTGCCAAACCATTATCAATGATTTCTTCGTGCAGTTTTTCCTGCTCCTCAAATTTAAAAACTTTACGTGCCTTGTTCGAAAGCACGTTATTCAACGAATTGAACATGCCGTAATGAAAATACGGGTCGAAAGCAGAAATTGCCTCAACTTTTTTATTAAAAACCGCAGCCAACTCCAAAGCTGCTTTCAGCCCTCCAAATGAACGTTCACTACCGTCAAGACAGACGACGATCTTGTCTGATTCGCTTTTATTTTCATCGGTTTCCTTGACAATCAACAAGTCGGTGTGAATTCGTCTGGCAACGCGTTCCGTGACTGAACCAAGCAATGAGTCTGCTACCAGTCCCATTCCATTGGAGCCCATCACGACCAACTCATATTGATGTTCTTCAATGTCACGTACCAACTCTTTCCAATTTGCACCTTCCAGCGAAATTCCCTTAAATTCCAATCCAGCTTCACGACATGCCTCTGCCATTACGAGCAAATAGGAATCTGTAATTAATTCCAAACCTTTCGTAATCAAAGAATCGTGAATCACCCGCTGTTTTTGGAGTTCTTTTTCCTGCTGAAATTCTTCCGGCAATCCACTTTCCATTGTGCGAAAACGCTTATCGTGGAGTTTCGCCGCATAAACATGGCTGCCGTACAGTTTTGCTCCTGAAGCTTTGCCAATAGATAACGCTAATCTTACCGCTGCATCCGAATGCTGAGAGTTATCAACTGGAACGTATATATTTTGAAACATGTTAAATTATTGCTGAATTTTGAGTTATCATTGAGAAAGTTTCAGGCAATCCTGAACTTTATTAAAAAATCAAAGTCAAGAACGATTCTTATGTGCAGGACACTCATTCGAATTGTTTTTTGCCTCTTGTAAAACCTTCAGCGTTATTTCAGAAAAACCTCGTTCACGTGCGTACTTTTCCACCGTCTCACGGATATGTTGACGTATCATTCCTGGAGCACGATTGATTGAGGAAATGGCTTCTTTTTGCCAATTCATTTCACCCTTCTGCTGTAGATACTGAACTTTGTCCGGTTGTTCCTCCACACGGTGTGGGGTTTTGTCCTGTACCTCAGAAATCCAAAAAAGGTAAGCATACGGAAATTGAGGTTGCGCGATGTGAAAACTGTCATACTCAAACATCGTGCGCGAAAGCATAATGAAGGTGTGTCTTGGATCATCCTGCCCTACAATTTCGACACCGCAGTTAAGCTGGAAACTCGTGTATGATGGACTGTGTCCTGTGTAATGCAACGAAGCTAACGGTAACTGAAGGAGATTGTTAAAGGTACGTTTTTCGAAAATTTCCAGGGAAGTTAAACAACGATAATCAATAACCTCACGATTGAAATTAAATTCAGCAACGGTTTCCAATCGCTGTTCCAGTGAATCTTCCCATGCAATGCCGCGGGTGCGTTCCATCGTTTCTCTGTAACATTCGGTGTATTCTTCCAGATATTCCACCTTCGGTAAAAACCCCACACCTTTGTTTCCACAATTAAAAGGGAAAACCGAATTCGGACTGTGCGTCACCAAAACAGGAAGATGTTGTGAAAAAAATTCAACCGATTCCTGCTTTCCTTTCAAGCGGTTGTACATTCCACGGCGGCCTTCCTCCATCCAGTCAATGAAATGCTCCGGAAGCGGCGTAACAGGCATCCGGGTTGGTCCGTCCGGCAAGTCTACTGCCATTGCATTTGTTTCCACCGAAATAGACGGTAGCTGACTTTCATATTTCAATACTGTATTCATTAGAGACTCCTTTCTTCAAATTTTATTCCCAGTTCATGTTCACGCTGCTTACGATGTTCCGCCATAAAATCTGGAGTTATCACTGCATTTTCCGCAAGACCATGTACCAGTTGAAGCGCCTTTTCCTCCAAACGTTTACGTATCATTCCACGTAAAAAAATCGGAATACGCTTCAAGCGTTTTTGTGCTTCCGGAGTCCATTCGACAGAACCGTCCAAATCTCCGGAAGGTAATTCTGCAGTGACCGGCACAGATTCTGGCAAAAGTTCCTCAGCCGGTTGCCAGGTGCATGTAGGATCTTCAGCCATAAAGTCCTCAAAACGCTCCTGTGCCCTCGCCCTGCAGCCGCCGCACAAATTCCGGAATTCGCAGCTACCACAACGTCCCTTCAAAGTTGGATTCCGAAAGTCTTGGAACAGAGACGACTCTTCCCAAATTTTCCAGAAACCGGAATCCCGAATATTTCCAGCCACATTTTCCATGTACGGACATGGAGTAACGTTACCCTGCGGATCAATCCTGCAATAATGCGTAGCCGCCAGACAGCCCCCGCCATCGTAACCCTGCGCCCGCGTGAACTGTGATTGAGGATCGTGCTGATACAGAATTCGTTTGAAGTGAGGAGCACAACGCGACTGAATCATTAATGATTTGGTGTTTCTCTGTAGTTCCGCAATCCGCACCAAAACGCCTTCATACTGTTCCGGGGAAAGATCACTCATCATCTGTCCACGTCCGGTACAGACAAGAAAAAAGAAATTGAGGATGCTAATTCCTTCGTTTTTAGCAAACTCAACAAAGTCTTCTATTTGATCTGCATTCTGGTGAGTCACTGTGGTATGAAGTTGCACATGCAGCCCACATGCACGACATTCCCGAAATGCCGCTAAGGTTTTCTCCCATGCACCGGGAACTCCTCGAAATTGATCATGTGCTTCTGAATACAGATTATCCAAACTGATTCCTACTCCCTGTAAACCGGAAACTTTCAGTTCCTGTGCGATTTTTGCGGAAAGTCCAAGTCCGTTTGTTCCTAAAACCATACGCAGCCCCAGTGAGTTTCCTGTAGAAACCAGTTCACCAATATCCGGACGAAGCAAGGGTTCTCCACCGGTCAGCACAATCAATGTGCCCTCTGCCTTCTCTGCGATTTCGCTAAACAAGTTACATAATTCTGAGGTGCTCAACTCTTCAGTTATAGATTCATCTTTACCACCTGCGTCTAAATAACAATGTGCGCACTTGAGATTGCACCGTCGTGTCAGGTTGACCGCAATCAAATAAGGCAGTAATTTGGTTTCACCGGAAAATCCAGTACGAAGTCGTTGTTTTTGAGTCATTGTGTCTTCTCAACTTTTACTATTCTTTTAACAGGATTAAATAACGAATAAGATGTCAAATTTGAAAAAAACATCAGAAAAGACTATTTTTAATTCAGGTATCAATTCTGTGTTTCCTGTAAATAATATGAACTAGAAATTTAAAGCTCATAACTTATTTCTGATGCGGATCATCAATAACACTTGCAGTCCCAGAATCAGCAAAAAAATAATGACAGGCACATATATAGTATTGTTACCGACAGGCTGCTCGAGCAGCAAATTGTACCAAGTCGTCACACCACGCTTGCTGCCTCCTTCTCCGCTGGAACCATCTACTGCAGAAAAAGCCAGAGGTACAACTATTCTATCCGCAGGAAACTGAACACTTCCTTTTTGATCATTGACACGTACTCGTGTGATTATCAAAGTGTATTGGCCGTTTTTGTAACTGATATTTGATTCCAAAGGTCGATCTTCTCGTACAGCCCAATCGCCCAAACGCGAGGCTTTCGCGTCAACTACTTTTCCGTAAGCATCGCTCCAAGCCCACAAATTGACCGACTTACCGGGCTGTCCCATCAGAAAATAAGGAAGGGCACGTTCGCCTTCTTTAAACTTGGCCGGAAATTGTAAAATCATTTCGTCTCCGCCGCCAAATTCCTTATGTGCTTTTGAAGTGGGATCATTCCACTGTATCCGGAAGGCGATTTCAGTTTCATTGTAAATTGAACTGAAACGCAGGGAAAGCACAGCAGGCTGAAACAAACGTTCATTGAGAATCACCTGCCCTGAAAAAGGTACGTAAAATTTTTGCGCGGATTCCCATTGTCCATTGTCCATTTCCAACAAAAGCTCGCCTTCCACTTTTTTGGAAACAAGCGTCCGTTTCACTTCCGGCTCGGTTTCCGGAGCCAAAGAGCGCACATAATTGACCACATCCCAAGTTTCGTCTACCGTGAGGTCTTCGGCGAAAGACGGCATTCCGGTGCCGTTGAGTCCGGTGCGCACGGTACGGAAAATATCTTGCGGACTATTCCCACCACGAAAACGCCAAGGAACTGTCCAATCCGCAGGACGCATAGGCAGTTGATTCCAGTCATCTTTCTGGTCTAACGCCGAAGGCCCGTCCGCCCGTCCCTCTTTTCCATGACATTTATCGCATTCAACTTTGAGCGTCAGTTCTTTGCCGCGGGCAATGCTTTCCGGAGTAGAAGCCGGAGCTTTCGGAATTACAAGCGGCACAACTGGAACATCTTCCTCTTCTTCTTCTTCCTCCGCCTCTTCTTCAGCTTCCTCCTCGTCCGCTTCTTCTTCGCCTGTTGCTTCTTCCTCGTCTGTTTCTTCTTCCTCGTCTTCGCTTTTGTAAAACTGCTCGACATAAGCGGCGACATCGCGGCGCTGCTGTTCGTTCAGAACGGTTGCCCATTCCGGCATGGTGGTTCCGGGCATACCTCTGCTGATGATATTGAAAAGGTCGTCTTGAGTCGGTTCTTCTCCGGTGGGAGTTGTGCGGATTTTGAACAATCCGGAAGTAAAATCTCTCGGTTTCGGAAAAGCATTTTCAAAAGCATAACCTTGCCCGTCGCCTTCGTAACCGTGGCAATGGGCGCAATGTTCGTCATAAACGGCTTTGCCTCCGGAATGGTCGTGGGAATGCCCCCCTGCCGCCGAAACAACTGTCGGCAAGCTAAAAATAATCAAGCCCAAAATTCCGTAAAAAATACGATTCATAAAAAAACCCAAAAAATTTATATCAGCCACAGATTTTCGCGGAATGATACAGATATTTTTTCCCGTTTTTATCCGTTTGATCCGTGGCCAAAAAAACAAAATCATTCCCAAGTTCGCGGGTGATGATTGGTTGCTTTGTATAAAAATAATGTTACGTCCCAAATATCATTTTCTGAAAGTATGCCCCCCCAAGCCGGCATTGCCGTTTGCCAAGGCATCGACTCATTCGGAAGCCCCGGTCCGCCTTTGGCGATGCGCCAAAAAACATAAGATTCCTGCAATTGCGCAATCGTTCCGACATCTTGAAAATTGGCTGGTTTAGGGTCGAGGGCGTTGGCGAAAGGACCTTTGCCGTCCAGAAAATCGCCGTGACAAAAATGGCAATTTTCATAATAAACTTTGCGCCCCAGCTCCACATGTTCCGCGAATTTTTCCGGATCATTTTCTTCGTACTTCCGGAAGGGATTGACCACCTCCCGCATACTGATAGTTTTTCCGTCAAAGCTGATTTCTCCCGGAGGAGCCGGATGTACTACCCGTAATTCAAGCGGAGCCTGATTTGAGGGAATTAAGGACAATCCCGTATAAAACGCAACCACCGCTGGAATCACCAACATCACTAACCAACGCAAAACAACTAATTTGTCATTGGTCAAAAGTATTTCGATAGGAGTCCAAAATTCCTGTAAATTTTTTGTGGTGGAAGTTACAAATAGAATCAACCCCGCAATCAACGCAATCACATAAAACCAGAAAACACTTTGCGGAATAACCGGCACCACCGCGTATTGCAGAAACAACACAACCGCCAGTACAATCAAGGCGTTGATAAATAAAATGTGGGTGATAATTTTTTTGAACATTGCTTTAACTGCTTATTTCAAGAATTCTGTCAAATGGTCAATATCATTGACCAAGTGTGCCATCGGCGGCATTAGTTTTGTGTCGCGTTTGGGTTGGTAGCCTTCCGGATATTCGGCACGCAAAACACGGGTTTCCAGTAATTCGCGTGAAGCCCCCTTGATTTCCGGACCAATCGCACCGACCAAAGCCGGATCAGGATTGTGGCATGCAATGCAAAGCATGTTATAGACCGCTTTTCCTTTTTCCGCATCACCGGGTTGCGGTTCCTGAGCGACAACAGAAGCAACCGTTTCTTCCGCTTCGGGAGCAACTTCCGGAGTCGTTGCCGTAGCCGGAGCAGCAGGAGTTGAACTTGCGCTGACCTGCATTACCGCCCGAACATTATCCGGTGTAATATCAACATTTCCGCCTAAACTTTGGAGGTAAGCCACCGTAACCATGATTTCACCGGGAGTCAAAATACCTGCCATCGGCGGCATCATCGGGGTGTATTCTTCTACCAAATATGTTGAAGGTTTTAACAGTGATTCCAGTAAATAATCCTTCGCGCTCATCTCCGGCTTGCGGGATGCGGCACGCAAACCGACTCCGTTCAAATCCGGCCCGCGTGAACCTTTGCGGCCGATAGCGTGGCAAATTCCGCAAGCGCCTTTAGTCGAATAAACACGCTCTCCGGCTTCAATCATTTCATCTTCACTTAGTTTTGCGTCAAGACTGATTTTTTTCGGCGGATGCGATTCAGTTTGCGGAATGCTGTTAGCGTAAAAGGAATAAAAGCCAACGACTAAAACCGTGAAAAGAATGACTTTAATGGTGTTCATCGGCTCTCCTCCGCCGTAACCGGAGTTTCTTTCTTTTTCGGATCAGCAAGCGAGCCGAGCCAGAAAATAAACATGACCAAACCCAAGAAAATCAAAACGCAGACTGAAACCACATTTGAAGCAAAACCCAGAGTCGGGGCAAAAGCATCAACTGAGGTGTCTTCCATAACTTTATAGACATGCCAATGCTGACGGATAGCGGATCTGGCATAACCCATCAGTCCCATCAGCCAGGTGAACGAAACTGCAATAAATATCAGGATATATTGGGAACGTTGAGGCATTTTTCCCCAATGGAATTTCCCAAGAGATTCAGCATTCTTGAAGAGAAATAGATCAATCACTGTTGTTGACAGGATTGCAAACAAGACTGCAAGCACTTGCCAAACCGAATATTTATTCACCCGTATACTTGGCTCCACAAAATAGCCGTCAACACCCAAATAAAGTACATAAGCAGCAACCCCTGCAAAAATTCCCGCCTGCAGTAAGTTAAGCTGCAGCGCATAGCTCACAGTCGCGACTTTGTTGGCACGGCGGTAAAACATGAAGCCGATGGCCGAAGTTAAAATCATAAAATTAACCGCGGTCATCTTGGCCGACATCACGCCGAATACTCCAATCACAGGATGATGCACGCCGCCCATAACCGCAACTTCTTCAGGTGTTACCACAAGGCTGTGCGGCGTTGCCCATACCCAGACACACAACATCAAAACACTGAGCATATATTTGATATATTTTTGATAACGTTCCCCGCCATCAATGCGTTCCATGCCAAGCCACAAATAATAATTGCTGGCCAGAAAAAGCGATGATATAAGTACTGCCTGAATGATCCAAAGCCAGGAAAGAAAACCGCCCATCATCGTAATGCCCATAGTCTGGTCGTACTGATAAAGTTCACGCATCAGCCAGTACCCGGCAAACGGCAGTACTAAAAATGACCAAATAGCAATCATGTTCCCGACATAACCCATCCAATCGTAATGCGCCTTGTCCTCATCTGTTTTGGAGTGCAAAAACTTAAAGGCAGAATAAGCGCCGACAATTGCCCCGCCAAAAGTAACATTAGCAATCAAACGGTGTATGTTGATAGGCCACCAGGAAAAATTGTCGATGACTTCCCAGATATTCATCAAGGAACCGGTTTTCATATCAACTCCTCCCGGAGTCATCATAAATGTCACCCATGCATTTGCCACGAGCAACAAAATTGTGCCGACTATATTGAGTTGCAACCCAAGATAAAGATGAAACCATTTGCTCTTTCCGTTTTTCATTTGCTCCCATCCGTAATAATAAATATAGAGTGTGAAGGCTTCGAGGAAGAACAACATCGGATAGATCCACAAAGTTGGCAGGAACACCTCGGAAAGGTAATTCATGAAACGTGGATAAAGTGTCAAAAGCAGGAAGAGTAAAACTCCGCCCCAAATGGCGGTTGTGGACATGGCAATCGCCAGCAGTTTGGTGAACTCCCTGGCCATTTTATCGTAGCGTTCCTGCTCGGTGAGGACACCAATCAATTCGACAATCACCGCAAACATCGGTACCCCCAGCACAAATGCCGCAAACATCAAATGCACTTCGGCGGCAATCCAAACGGCCACACGGCTACCTATCCACGGAAAGGCACGATATTCCGGAAGCTCGATCAGTTCCTGTCCCCAGGCTGCTCCAGCGAAAACCAGAAACAACAAAGGAAATAACAGTTTGAGAAATGATTTTTTAGAAATTTGTGTTGTCATGTTGGAATGAATCGCCTTGTATCCAATGCTGGTTCAACTGGTTGTATCCTTTTCGGAACGAGATCTGCTGTAGCGCATAAAAAGCAACTGCAATCCCGCAATTACTGCAATAGCCAAAAGCGTATACCAGTAAAGACTGTTGGGTGCCGGTACATCCAGATAAAGAAAACTCCATGCTGAAAGAGACATGATCATACCATGCTCACCGTTTGAACCGTCCCAGGCATTAAGGGCCATCGGGATCATTTTACCTTTTACAAACTGAATGTCGTTACGGTCCTCGGTTAGGAGCGGACGTACCATGACTACACGCCAGCGTCCGTTTTTCCATACCCCTTTGCCTTTAACTTGTTGCCCCTTTTCCGGCTGTGTTTTGAGTGGTTTCTTGAAACCGTTTGCGTTTGAGTCTTCTACCGAACTGATTCCTGTGGCTTCGGAATCGGATTTCCAAATCCACAAGTTGACAGGATTGCTGCTGTCTCCGCGAAAAAAGTGCGGTTTTTTTGCTCCTAAATT
>Ga0187833_10004289_pt1 | contig 13994 bp, 10 predicted proteins | sample ETNtaG_37_FD_167968 | JGI IMG/M metagenome (GOLD analysis project Ga0187833, IMG submission 167968) | Marine microbial and viral communities from oxygen minimum zone, Eastern Pacific Ocean - ETNP2014_SV_400_PacBio MetaG (Illumina Assembly) | ecosystem: Environmental > Aquatic > Marine > Hypoxic... | reverse complement strand
TTGGACAAACTAGTAACTATGCTCAGAGAGATAACAGAAAGAAGAGCTATACTCCAAAAAATTCCTGAAAGACCTGCTATTGAAGCAATAGTTGGACCAATAAGAAGTGAAAGCATAAAGGCAAGACCAATCTGGAAACCAACAAATGCATTCGCTTTTGAACGATTTTCCTCAGAAATCGAATCTGCTAATAAAGCCATTAGCACTGCCGAAATTGCTCCGCTACCCTGAAGAGCCCGGCCTACAATAACATAGATAATATCTGTAGAAATAGCGGCTAAAATACTTCCCAAAAAAAACAAGAAAAGACCAATATATAGCAAAGGTTTTCTACCAAACCTGTCAGATAGATAGCCAAAAGGTATTTGAAAAAATGCCTGCGTAAGACCATAAACCCCTATCGCCAGTCCAATTAAAAAGGGGGTTGTATTTTGATACTCGCTGGTTGCGTATACACTGATTACTGGAAACAGCATAAATAAGCCCAGCATTCTTGTTGCCATAACCAATGAAACTTTAAAGGCAACAATTCGCTCAATTGAATTCATATTTAATCTATAACTAGAATTAATCTAGGCTGTATCTAGGGCTATAGTTAGGGTAGCTAGCTGTCAATATAGCTCTCGCATCTTGAGCAAGTTTTGAAGCCAAAATCTTGTCATAGTTGTGAGCCATAAGGTGAAGAGCATCAGGAATAGAAAGTGTATTAGGATAGTGTTCGATTAAATATTTACAGCGATTTATAGCCGCTATGAAGGAGTTATTTTTTGTGTAATATATGGCCACATACAGTTCATGCCTTGCTAGAACATTCTTAAGTTTAATTAGCTTATTTTTCGCCTCTTCAGAATAATTAGAGGCGGGAAATGTGTCAATCAACAATTTATAGTAACCATAAGCATCACGAACACTCTGAACATCTCTTTGTGCGCTATCAGTTACTATATTATCTAGCATGGAGCTAGACTGATCTTCGGCAATAGAGGCTCTTAAAAAATAGGCATAAGGAGTGGAAGAGTGAACAGGATAGATATTAATAAACGAATTTAACTCAAGTAATGCACGAGTATATTCTTTACGTTTAAACAAATAATATGCAATATCCAATCGAGCCTGTATTGAATATTTCGATCCTGGGTAAGCAGCTATTATAGTTTCTAGATGTTCGATGGCTTTGTTTGTGGAGCCAGCATTTTGTCTTTCTTGGGAAAGCTCATATAAAGCCTTAGGGGTTAATCCATCGGCAACAAGGTTTTTGGTTTTATCTTTCGTAAATAAACTGCAGCCACTCAAGAATATAAGAAATATTAAAGATATTGTTAAGGTTTTTTTCATGCAAAGATTGCTTCAAAATTGATTAAATAAATGCATTATACTAGGCTGTAGAGCCTATAGAAACCTTTGTATAATCTAGAACCATTTATTCCAATAAGCTTATAATAATATCAATTTAATCGTAATATTATTTAAGCAATGGCTATCACGTTTTTTCATAAAAAAACTCTAATTAGCGATCTATGTGAGGTATTGGAAAATTATCTTACTAAAGATGAGATTGACTTAGTAAATAAAGCTTATAAAGTTGCAAAAATTGCCCATGAAGGACAATATAGGCAATCTGGTGAACCGTATATACACCATCCCCTTGCTGTCGCCTTAATACTGGCCGAATTAGAGCTCGACTATTATTGTATCGTTGCCGCCATCTTGCATGACTGTATCGAGGATACAATCGTAACCAAAGAGGAAATATCTGAAACTTTTGGAGAGCAGGTGGCACATATAGTTGAAGGAGTATCCAATTTAACAAACCTTGAATTTACCTCTAGCTCGCAAAAACAGGCGAGTAATTTTCAAAAATTGTTTTTTGCAATGTCTAAAGATATGCGTGTAATGGTTATTAAGCTTGCAGACCGACTACACAATATGCGCACTATTGACTCGGTAAGTCCTGAGAAGCAGATACAAAAAGCTAAAGAAACCGCTGAACTTCACGCTCCTATTGCACGTCGACTTGGCCTTCACAGTATCAGAGTAGAATTGGATGACATATGTTTTCAAACAATTCATCCTCACAGATATGGCGTTCTTAAAAGAAAAATTAAGAATCAATACGGCAATCAAAAGAAAATGATCTCAACGATTAAAACTGAGATTGAGAACAGACTTAAATCTGAAGGTATAAATGGTAATGTAGAAGGACGTCAAAAACAACCTACCAGCGTTTACAACAAGATGAAAACTAAGTCATTGAAGTTCTCTGAAGTTCTTGATATGTATGCATTTCGTGTCATTGTTGAAAATATCCAGCAGTGCTATCAGACTTTGGGCTTACTGCACAGCCTGTATAAACCAATCCCTTTGAAATTTAAAGACTATATTGCATCCCCAAAGCCTAACGGCTATCAGTCGATTCATACAGTTTTGTTGGGTCCTCGGAAAATGTTTATTGAAATGCAAATTCGTTCAAATGAAATGCATTTTATTTCTGAGTATGGGATTGCAGCACATTGGCACTATAAAAATACAAAAAAACCGACAGAAAAACTCGCTAAAAGCTGGCTGGGTTCTCTGCTTGATATTCAGCAAAACTCTGACTCATCAGTCGATTTTCTTGAAAGTACGAAGGCTGACTTGTTCTCCAACGAAGTTTTTATTTTTACTCCTGCAGGAAAAATCATTCAGTTGCCATTAAGATCAACAGTGCTTGATTTTGCTTACGCGGTGCATACTAATGTCGGCAAAAGAACTCAAAAAGCAACTATTAATGGTAATCCAGCAGAATTAGAAATGGAATTAGTATCCGGTCAGACAGTTGAAATTATAACAAGCCGTCTAGTTAAGCCTAGTCCTAAGTGGCTTGATATAGTAACCACTTCTAAAGCTAAATTTGCTATCAAAGCACAATTGAAAGAAAACTCTAAATCAGAATTAGCTAAACTAGGCAAGCACCTAGTTTCAGATGCGCTTAATCTTCATAAAATAAATATTTCCAATATTTCTAAAGAAAGATGGAAAACCTGTTTAAATGAGCTCCACTGCAAAACACTAAAAGAGCTGTATATCAAGGTCAGCTTATCAGAAATTTTTGTAGCTGTAGTTTTAAACAAATTGATTCAAGATATCAGTGACACAACCATAAATTCAATCACAATACAAAAAACAAAAGGAATGGCAATAAACTTTGCGCATTGCTGCTATCCAATACCTGGTGACCAAGTAACAGGCATATTGACAACAAGCAAAGGCATGGTAATGCATCGTTCAAACTGCACAAACCTGCTGCATATCAAGCAGAAAAGTCCGCAATGGATGGACATTGACTGGGATGCAGATGACAATGAACTCTTTGAAGTTTCTCTCAGTTGCTTAGTTGATAACCATAGCGGAACATTAGCAAACATAGCCAATGTATTAGCCAATTTAAGAGTTAATATTGAACACATAGTTCAAAAAGACAAACCTCAATCAAAAAAATCGATTGATTTGATCATTTTGGTTTCAAATATTGTACAGCTTAATAACGTGCTAGATAAGTTAAATGAATTACCTCATATTATTTTAACCACTAGAAATTAACTAAAAAAACAATACTAAATAGAGCCTCAATTGTTTAAAATGACGTTTACAAATTATTTAGTCCTTTAATTATGAATTGGACCAACTCTTTAGAAATAGCTATTGCCCTTGAAGAAACTCACCCTCAAATTGACCCAACAAATATTAATTTTGTTGACTTGCAGCAATTTGTTAGTAAGTTGGATGAATTTGAAGAGGGTAACTCTCGCTGTGGCGAAAGAGTTCTTGAGGCAATTCAAATGCACTGGATTGAGGAAAAAAATTGAATTACATTAAATCTAGCCTGTTACTGTTAACTCTATTATCTTCGATTGCTCACGCTATTTTAGAAGTTAATATTATAAAAACTCAAGAAGATTCATTCCCTATAGTCATTGCTCCCTTTAAAGTTGGAGGCGGAGCAGATAGTGGTGCAATTATTGCCAATATTATTAGGGACAACTTAAACCGTTCTGGCCAATTTAATGCTATAAGCACCTCTAAACCAATAATAAATCAAATTGACTTTGATTACTGGAAAAAGCAAAAAAAAGATGCCATTGTATTTGGCAGAGTTGAAAAGGTTAGCGAAACGACATTTAATGTCTTCATTTATGTTTACGATGTTTATTCACAAAAGCAGCTCTTCGCTAAAAAGATTGCAATACACAATACCGGCACTAGAAGAATTGCTCATTATTTGAGTGACAGAATATACTACATCTTGCTTGGCCAGAAAGGCTCCTTTGATACTAGACTAACATATGTTACGGTTTCAAATAATGACAATAAAGGGCAAACTTATTATCAACTTGAAATTTCTGATTCAGACGGACATAACCCGCAACCGGTTGTAAGATCTCGTTTTCCAATACTCTCACCTGCTTGGTCTCCTGATCAAAATAAAATTGCCTATGTTTCCTTTATCAACGGCAGGTCAGAGGTTTTTATTAAATACCCATTTATGAGACTTAAATCATTAAAACTTCCTAAATTTGACGGTATCGCTTCAGCACCTACATGGCATCCAAGCGGAGAAAGTATTGCCATGACAATATCAAAAAATGGAAACAAAGATATTTACCTTTATCATCTCAAGACTAAAAAGTTAGAACCACTCACTACAAATATTGCAATTGATACTGAGGCAAATTTTTCCCCCAACGGGAGTAGTATAGCATTTACTTCTAATCGCACAGGTCAAGTCCAAATATATATTAAGAACTTAGATTCTGGAAAAATTAAACGTGCCAGCTTCGAAGGCAGTTACAACTCCAAACCTGTCTTTTCGCCAGATGGAAAACAGCTTGCTCTTGTTCATAGAGTAGGAAAAGACTATAGAGTTGCCTTGCTAGATATTAAATCACGAGATTTAACTGTATTGACACGAAACAAGTTAGATGAATCACCATATTTCTCTCCTAATGGCGGCATGATTATTTTTTCAACTAAACGAGACAATAAGAGCGTGCTTTCGGTCATTTCACTACATAACAATCAAGTTGTTGAATTGGCTCAAAAAGATGGAGAAGTTCGTGAACCTAGCTGGTCAAATTACTCTCAGAAATGATTAAAAAATATATATCTCTATTTCAATAAATAGTGGGATAATGTTTTTAATATTGAAATGATAACGGTGTTTGAATACTCTATTTAGATTACTGATTCGTTATGAATATTTCAAAAAAAATAATCTATAAGGAAAAAATATAATGACAAATAAAATTATACTCATATCAAGCTTATTTTTTCTAAGCTCTTGTTCGACAAGTGTATCTGAACTAGGGGACAAATTCCTAGATTTAATCAATCCTTCAGATGACGCTGTAGAAGTTGCAGATTTAAGTGAAGCACAATTAATCGCTGAAGGCTCAAGCTCTATTTTTTCTGAAGAAGATCTTCGAAAATTATCTAATACTGATTTAATCAATATTGCCGAAGCAACAGGCTTTATGGATATCGTTAAGTTAGACGAAAATGGTAATTTAGCAAATAGAGAAGAATTGATTCAAGCGCTATTAGATGCAGGCTTTACTAAAGGTGATGTTCTCACTAAGAGTGACCTTGAAAAACTTTCTGATATTGAATTAATGCAAAAAGCCATAGAATCTGGAAATGCTGACCTAATAGAATTAGGCGATGATGGAAATCTTGCTAATAGAGAAGAATTAATAGAGGCGCTTGTAGAAGCTGGAGTTGCCACAGATGAAAGCGGTCAGAGATCCGCTAACCAGGCTGCGATTGACACTCTTAAGAGTTCAGGTATTTCTTCAGTATTATATTTCTCTTATGATGACACCGAAATAGATGCAGATGCAACTAGGGTAATTATTCAACACGCTAATTTTATGCAGAATAATCCCTCAGTCAATCTCCGCCTTGAAGGTCATGCTGATGAGCGTGGTACAAGAGAATACAATCTAGCACTAGGTGAAAATAGAGCTCTAAGTGTTGAAGAGGTACTCGGTCTATATAATCTAGAAGACAGGATTGAAGTGATTAGTTTTGGCGAGGAAAGTCCTGCCGCTTTTACTCACGATGAATCCGCCTGGAAACTTAACCGACGCGTAGAATTCGTATACTATTAAGCTAGTATTCATTGCCAATGCTTTTATTTCAGTAATTGCATATTGACGTCTGAAAAAAAATGAAACTTCTTAAAGTTGCTTTATCTATATTTTGCATTGCTAGCGTCGTTAAGCTGCATGCAAGTGACACCCTTGATATTGAGCAAGCATATATAGGCTTAATAATCAAAATCACCTCGATGAGTGATGACATCGAATCGCTACAAGAAAAATATAAATTACTATCCGGCGAGCAAACTACTGAGGGGCTTGATCTCGAATTGGCTTTTTTTAATCTTAAGAAAAAAGTTGATAACCTAAATAATGAAATCCTTTCACTTAAAGAGCAATACGAACTACTTACTGAAAAAGAGAGAGTAAACGCTCAAAAAATTTCCGAATTATTTGAAATGCTCGAGTTGAAAGTAACTAATTCAGCTGTCAAAGAAGCTATTGGCGACAGCAAAAAAAGTGATGATGAAGCTACAAAAATTTACGATGATGCCAGAAAATTTTTAGTAGCTGGTGAAAATGAAAAAGCAATTGAATTATTTCAGAAATATCTAGAAAAATATCAAGATTATAAGAATTTTGCTGACGCAACATACTGGTTAGGAAGGGCGTATTCTGCTAATAAATCTTACCTCGAGGCTAAAGATGTATTTGTAAGATTTCAAAATGAAAATCAACGACATACTAAATTCGCCAATTCAATGTATGACCTAGCGAACGCACTTATAGAGTTAAATGAATTGGAGACTGCAAAAACTATTCTAACTCTAATGCTTGAAAAGTTTCCTGAACATAGTCTCAACATTAAAGCCAAACAAAAGCTTAAAGAACTTTAGTAGCGGATAGAGATCTACTCAAATTGTGCAAACCCTAGAAATTGAAAGTGTAGATTTAGCATCTCTTTGTTACCTTGACAAGGGGCGTTACCCATTTTTACTTGAAAGTGTTAATCATAATGAAAATAACAGATATTCAATATTATTTACCTTTCCGGGCAAAAGAATTATTCTTGATAAATTTTCAGACTTTGATTTTCTTACTAAGCTTGAAAACCAAGTAAAACTTAATAAGGAATCAAATAATTTCCCTTTTTCAGGCGGATGGTTTGTCTATCTCTCCTATGAGCTCATCGGCCAAATAGAGCCGATTTTATTGAACAATCTTCACACTTCTAAGCGCCCCATAGCTTATGCTGTAGAAATACCTTGCGCAATAATAGTTGACCATCAATCAGGAACCTTTCAAATTATTGATCAAGACAATAATCAAGGCCGAATTGACAAAATTATTAAGGATATAGAAAGGTTGAAATCAATACCAACACAATCTATTTCTGGAAAATTATCACAAGAGAATGAAGAAAAATTTATTAAAGGAGTCAACTCAAGCAAAGACTATATTATTGCTGGCGACGTTTTTCAGGTTAATTTGTCAAGAGAATGGCAATATCATTTAAGCGAAAAAATAGAATCTGCTGTAATCTACCAAAAACTCAAAAAAGCTAATCCAGCGCCATTTTCAGCACTTATACAGTATGAAGAATTTAGTATTATATCTTCGTCCCCTGAAAGACTTTTTTCAGTCAACAATGATATTGTGGAGACTAGACCTATTGCCGGTACTCATCCAAGAGGGAAAGGCATTAAAGATGAAGCTCAAAAAGATAACTTGATCAGTCACCCTAAAGAGATCGCGGAACATGTTATGTTGCTTGACTTAGAAAGGAACGATATGGGTAGAATATGCCAATACGGCAGCGTATTTGTTAACGAAGTTATGACGCTAGAAACATACCCTTATGTACACCATATTGTTTCTAATATAAAAGGAAAATTAAGAAAAGAGATAACTATAAAAGATCTAGTTAAAGCTTTATTCCCTGGTGGAACTATTACTGGCTGCCCAAAGATTCGCTGTATGCAAATAATAAGCGAGCTAGAACAAATGACAAGAGGTGCTTATACTGGCTCTATTGGCTATATAAGTAATAACGGAAAAATGGATTTCAACATTCTAATTCGCAGTTTTGTCCATGTAGACAATGTTTTAACATTTAGAGCTGGTGCTGGAATTGTTTACGATTCTATACCTGAAAGAGAACTAGCAGAAACAAAACATAAGGCAGCTGGTCTAGTTAAGGTTTTTCAAGGCTGAAACTTTGAAGTGATAGGATAACGCCTCTCTTTACCGAAAGCATTGCCGCTAATTTTTGGTCCGGGAGCTGATTGGCGTCGTTTGTATTCATTTATAAGCACCATTCTGGTAATTTTATTAACAATATCAGCTTCATGTCCGGCCTCAATAATACTTTCGACAGACTGCTTCATTTCTACAAATCTCATTAATATATCGTCTAATACATCATAAGGCGGAAGTGAATCTTGATCGACTTGATTAGGTGACAGTTCAGCAGAAGGGGGCCTACTAATAACTCTTTCTGGAATCACCGTTGATAAAGTATTCCGGTAATTCGCAAGACGATATACCATTGTTTTGGAGATATCTTTAAGTGGTGCAAAGCCACCACACATGTCACCATAAAGGGTGGCATATCCGACAGACATTTCAGACTTATTGCCGGTACTTAACACCATTTTTTGGTGTTTATTAGAAATAGCCATCAACAGGGTGCCTCTTATTCTTGCCTGAATATTTTCTTCCGTTGTATCTTTACTAGCCCCAAGAAACAATTTACTTAACGACATATTAAAGGAAGTTACCATTTCTTCAATATCAATAACCGAATATTTAACTCCTTGAGTGTTTGCTTGCAACTCAGAATCTTCAAGACTTATATTAGAGGTAAATTGATAAGGCATCATAACAGCATGTACATTCTCGGACCCAACAGCATCGACAGCTATAGAAAGAGTCAAAGCAGAATCAATTCCACCGGAAAGTCCAATAACTACACTCTCAAAATTATTTTTAAGAACATAATCTCTTGTAGCAAGAACTAAGGCAGAATAAATTGCATTCTCGGTAGATTCAGTTTCGACAATTAAATTAGGGATATTATGGTGACAACTATATTCCTTAAAAGACGGTAGTTGATTAACAACTGAACCATTAGCATCCAAAACAAAAGATCCGCCATCAAAAACAATCTCATCTTGACCACCGACTAAATTAACATAGATATACTCGACACCAAAAGTTTTAGCGTATTTTTTACATAAATCCAGCCTTTCGAGAGATTTTTCCTGTTGAAATGGAGATGCATTGATACTGATAACCATATCAATATCAAATTTAGTGAGATTTGAAATGGGACCATCAACCCACTGATCTTCACATATCAGCACCCCAATTCTTTTATTTTTACATTCAAAAACACATAAATCGTTACCAGCGCTAAAGTATCTTTTTTCGTCGAAAACACCATAATTAGGTAGTTCTTGCTTATTATAAATTTGGCATACAATGTTATTTTGTATAAGATAAGCGCTATTAAATATGGAGTTGTTATCACGACTAGGTGCTCCAAAAAGTACACTTATTGAAGAAGGCAGCTCATTACACAAACGATCAATTTGAAATTCAACTTCCTCCATAAAGCCATCTCTCAGTAATAAGTCCTCTGGCGGATAGCCAGTTAACGCTAACTCTGGCAAAACAACTAAATCGGCATTTGATTCAACAGCAGTATTAGCAAAAATCTTAATTTTTTCAGTATTGTTAATAAGATCGCCAACAATAGGGTTAAATTGCGAGATTTGTATTTTTATAGGCAAGTTAGTGGAAAAAATGTAATTTAACTGCTCCTGCCAAAATTTAGCCTTCGATTTATTGCCACTGATCATGGCTTGTTCCAATTTGGTATTAGCAACGACTTCAGCGGGATTAATATCAAGGATATTAGCAAATAGCCAGGCGTGAGTTTCGCTTAAAGCAGTCTTTCCAGAGCTATATTTACTTAGATTTGACTGGTTAATGTCATACTCTTTAGCAATTCTATAGTCTGTTAAACCGATTTTTTCTCTTACCATTGCAAGATATTCAGCCGTTTTCATAATAACTTAGTATATTTTAATTAAAGTATATTTTAGTTATTTATTACAACTATAAGTATTAAATAACTATATAAAGATAAATTATCACTACAGAATAGTTGTATTTATTAACTATTATCTATATAACTAATTGATTAATATAGAATTTATTTAATTATTCAAGTGCAACGTTAAATATATAATCATTACAAGAAACAATCAAATATATAGATGGAAAATTTATATATAAATGTTCTATATGTTGAATTTAACTAAACTTTTCTTTGTGTGATAATGCAATCAACTTAGTATGCAAATACCTAATGTAGCAAAGAATATACTTAGTTCCTTTAGATGAAATTACTTCGGTTTTTTTTATAAAAAATATTCACTTTTGTTCTAATTTAATGATAAACTTCAGTTAATCCTCATTCAAATGTGATGGATTGATGTTCTCTTAATATAGAGAAAATCTTTAAAACTCATAAGGAGAAAATATGAAACAATTAGTTAAATTGTCCATCGCGACAATATTAGTTGCAGGCGCTCTAGCAGTGCAGGCTTCTACATTAAGCGATGTACAAAGTAAGGGCTATGTTAGCTGTGGCGTATCTAAAGGTCTTGCAGGATTCTCTGCAGCAGACTCATCAGGCACCTGGACAGGTGTTGACGTAGACGTTTGCCGTGCTGTTGCTGCTGCAACACTTGGCGATGCCACGAAAGTTAAATTTGTCCCACTAACAGCTAAAGAAAGATTTACTGCACTTCAATCAGGTGAGATCGATATGTTGTCTAGAAACACTACTTGGACAATTACTCGTGACGCATCTCTTGGTTTGAACTTTGCCGGCGTTAACTATTATGACGGTCAAGGTTTTATGGTTAAGTCTTCTTTAGGTATATCAAGCGCTCTTGAACTTGGCGGTGCTGCTGTTTGTATTCAGGCTGGTACAACTACCGAGCTTAACCTAGCTGACTGGGGCAAACAAAATGGTATCGATTACCAATCAGTTGTCTCAGACACAAATGCACAGACTTTGACTAACTATGATTCAGGACGTTGTGATGTATTAACAACTGACGCATCAGGTTTATATTCAATGCGTGCAGCCTCTAATGATCCATCAGAGCATGTTGTATTACCTGAAATCATTTCTAAAGAGCCTCTTGGCCCTGTAGTACGTCAAGGTGACGATCAATGGTTTAACATCGTTAGATGGTCTTTAAATGCAATGATCACAGCTGAAGAGCTAGGCGTTACTAGCGCCACTGTTGATGATGTAACTAATAACCCTGAGCGTGAGCGCTTAATGGGTCGCTCTGGAAACACGCACGAATATGTGGGTTTAACTCCAGACTGGACTTACAACATCATTAGCCAAGTAGGAAACTACTCTGAAAGCTTCGAGCGTAATATCGGTCTTAATACACCTATTGGTATTGCTCGTGGTGTTAATGCATTATGGACACAAGGCGGTATTCTTTATTCGCCTCCATTTAGATAAGCAATTATCTAGTTAACCTTTAAACCAGCCTGCTATACTTAGCAGGCTGGTTTTTTTTAATTCAAATATTAATTTTTATTACCCCCTGATTCATGAAACAACAAAACATTTTTTCTCAAGTCAAAGGCTTAACTTTTAGGGAATTGTTGTATAACAACGAGATAAGGGCCTTTTTCTTCCAGGTCGCTACTTTTCTACTAATTGCTGGTCTTTTTTATACAATAATTGGTAATTTATTTGACAATATAGAAGCAAGAGGGATTCATACAGGTTTCTCTTTTTTAAAGAACAGGGCTGGCTTTGATATTCTTCCATTTCTTGGCAATTACTTACAAGACTATACCCCTGAATCAAGCAATTTAACTGTTTTTTATGTCGGCCTTATAAATACTTTAATTGTTGCTTTTGTTGGCATAATTGTTACAACCTTTCTTGGTCTTTTTATAGGTATTGCAAGACTTTCAAATAACTACTTGGTAGCCAAGTTAGCAGGGGGCTATATAGAGATTTTCAGAAACATTCCCGTCCTTCTGCAAATTTTCTTTTGGTATAACATCTTTATAAACATTTTTCCGCATCCAAAAAAGAGTTTTTCGTTCTTCGATATAGCTTTTCTTAATCAGCGCGGTCTTTACTTACCTAAACCTATTTTAGAAAACGGCTTTTTATTAGTAATAATAGCCTTTGTAGTTGGCATTATTCTAACTGTTTTTATGAAGCGCTACTTCAAGAAAAAACACGATGAAACGGGTGTATACACAAGAACATTTGGTTACTCTACCTTGCTTGTCATTGGACTCCCGGCAGTCTTGTTTTTATTACTTGGATCTCCACTTTCTTTTGATTTTGCTGTACTGGGTAAATTTAATCTAAAAGGAGGTATGCAAGTTGTGCCTGAATTCATAGCACTCACATTTGCACTCAGTGTTTATACTGCAACCTATATAGCTGAAGCTATCAGGTCAGGCATTGAGGCTGTTGACAAAGGTCAAAAAGAGGCGGCGGCGGCTGTTGGACTAACTCAAACACAATCACTTAAATTAATCGTACTGCCGCAGGCCTTAAGAGTTGCTATACCACCTACCATCAATCAATACTTAAACTTAACCAAAAATTCCTCACTTGCGACAGCCATTGGCTACCCTGAATTAATGGGAGCCTTTGGTGGCACTGTTCTAAATCAAGTAGGGCAAGCAGTTGAAATTCTTGGAATGGCGATGCTAGTGTATCTATTCATCTCGCTGAGTATTTCATTATTGTTGAATTTCGTTAACAAAAGAATGGCTATTCCAGGACGCTAATTATGGCAGTAAACGAACTACAATCAACTAGAAAGCCACCAATAACTCAAATTGGTGTGGTTCTATGGCTTAGGAGTAATCTCTTTTCCTCGTGGATAAATGGCGCTCTAACGTTTGCATCGTTATATTTACTTTACATCGCAATTCCACCATTATTGGATTGGATGTTCTTAAGCGCTAACTTTAATTTTGGTACTGTCAATATTCTTGGATTGGAGATTAAGTTTAGTGAATTCATGGCTGATAATCAAAATTGTGGTCGAGAGGCAGCCTGTTGGCCATATATTTACGAAAAGTTTTACATGTATATATACGGCTTTTATCCACGTGAGGAGTCCTGGCGCCCAGATGTAGTTTATGGTTTAACGGTAATGCTGTTTGTGATTGTGCGTTTAGTTCGAAACTACAAACACAAAAACAGAGTTATTCTTTCAATGATAGTAACTTTTCCTATTGTTTCATATATTTTAATGGCTGGTGGTTTCGGTCTATTGCCCATTGTTGAAACACACCAATGGGGCGGCTTGACACTATCTCTTATAATCGCTTCCGTTGGAATCATTGTTTCTTTCCCGATAGGAGTTGTATTGGCGCTTGGAAGGCGGTCTGACTTGAAAGTAATTAAACTCTTTTCAACAATTTTTATTGAATTTATTCGCGGCGTCCCACTCATTACAATTCTTTTTATGGCTTCATTTGTGCTTCCATTATTTCTTGAGTCAAGCACTAATTTCGATAAACTTTTAAGAGCCTTAATCGGAATAGCGCTTTTTCAGGCTGCTTACTTTGCAGAGGTTGTACGAGGTGGCCTCCAGGCAATTCCAAAAGGCCAATATGAGGCTGCTGATGCTATTGGACTGAGCTATTTCCAAAAAAATGCGCTCATTATTTTGCCTCAAGCTCTGAAAATTTCAATACCTAATATTGTTGGGTCGTCAATTTCCTTGTTTAAAGACTCAACATTGGTACTCATCATTGGATTGATGGATATGCTGGCTATGGTAAATATGACAAGTAATGACCCTTATTGGCTGGGAAGAGAGACTGAGGGATTTGTAT
>Ga0187833_10004286_pt1 | contig 14002 bp, 17 predicted proteins | sample ETNtaG_37_FD_167968 | JGI IMG/M metagenome (GOLD analysis project Ga0187833, IMG submission 167968) | Marine microbial and viral communities from oxygen minimum zone, Eastern Pacific Ocean - ETNP2014_SV_400_PacBio MetaG (Illumina Assembly) | ecosystem: Environmental > Aquatic > Marine > Hypoxic... | reverse complement strand
GCGTGCTGGTTGGCGTGAACGTCGGAAAACACCGCGATTATCATTATCATCCAAAACGACCGGTGATGTAATCTTCTGTGCGCTGCACAGATGGCCGCGTGAAGATGGTCGTGGTCTCGTCGAATTCCACCAGTTCACCCAACCAGAAGAATCCGGTCTTATCGGAGACGCGGGCAGCCTGCTGCATGCTGTGGGTGACTATCACGATGGTGTATTGTTCCTTCAGCCGGCGCATTAATTCCTCCACTTTGCCGGTAGCAATCGGGTCCAACGCAGAGCAGGGCTCATCCATCAGAATCACGTCCGGCTTCACGGCCAGCACGCGGGCGATACAAAGGCGCTGCTGCTGACCGAGGGATAGCGACAGGGCCGGACCTGTCATGTCCGTGGCCACTTCGTCCCACAGGGCTGCGCTGCGCAACGATTGCTCTACCAGCTCTCCCAAATCCGTGCCCTGCGGCAATCCTAGTACACGCGGCCCGAAAGCCACATTGTCAAAGATGGACTGCGGGAAAGGATTGGGTCTCTGGAAGACCAACCCCACCCGGTGACGCAACTCGGTCTTGTCGGTGTCCGGGGCATAGATATCCTTGCCTTCCAGCGTAATACGGCCGCTCATGCTGGTGTCGGGAATGGTGTCGTTCATGCGGTTGAGGCAGCGCAGAAAGGTGGATTTGCCGCAACCGGAAGGTCCGATGAGCGCCGTGATTTCGCGCGGTAGTATGGCCATAGATATGTCTCTCAGCGCCTGCGTGGGCCCATAATGGAAATTGAGCTGCTCAATCTGGAACGTCGCCTGTGTGGTCATTTTCGTGTTCCCTACCCGAAGCGGCCGGTGACGTAGTCCTCGGTTTTTTTGTTGCGCGGCGCGCTGAAAAGATCCTCGCCCTTGTTCCATTCCACCAGCTCCCCCTGAAGCATGAAGGCGGCCCAGTCTGCGATGCGCGCGGCCTGTTGGATGCTGCTCGGCGCGATGACCACAGTGTAATCCTGCTTGAGCAGCTGCAGTGAGGCCTCTACCTTCGCGGTGGAGATCGGGTCCAGACCGGAAGTCGGTTCATCGAGCATCAGCACTTCCGGCGAGAGGGCCAACACGCGCGCGATGCACAGGCGTTGCTGCTGCCCGCCGGAGAGCGCGATGGCGGGGTCGCCCAACCTGTCTTTGACCTCGTCCCACAACGCGGCTGCCCGCAGGCTGCTTTCAATCGCCTCATCCAACCGCGCGCGCCGACGTTCGCCGGCAAGTTCCAGTCCATAGCTTATGTTCTGCCTGATTGAGAAGGGCAATGGGATGGGCTGCGCAAAGACAATGCCCACCCGTCGACGGAGCGTGACCACGTCAACGCTGGAAGTGAGAATGTTCACCCCGTCGAGCAGCACCGAGCCAGAGATGCTCACATCGACCATATCGTTGAGCCGGTTAAGCGTGCGCAGCAGCGTGCTCTTGCCGCCTCCGGCGGGGCCAAAAAGCGCAGTAATTGCGTTGGCCGGAATGTCGAAATGGATGTCGCGCAGCGATTCGGTTCCGTCATCCTCGTAACGGACGGAGAGATGATTGATGCGGATTTTGGGTTCAGGCACCGTTTCGCTTACCATTGTCGTTTGCGCCGCTGCCAGCTGCGCACACTGGCGGCCAATATGTTCATAGCTAGCACAAAAGTGAGCAACACTGCGGCAGTGCCATATTGAATCTGAACGGGCATGCCGGGAACTTGGGTGGAGATGACAAAAAGGTGGTAGGGCAGCGCCATGGTCTGGTCGAATACGGAGCCGGGCAACCGCGGCAGGAAAAACGCTGCGCCGGTGAAGAGGATTGGCGCTGTTTCACCCGCGGCCCGCTCCAGCCCGAGTATCACCCCGGTAAGAATGCCGGGCAGCGCCTGTGGTAGCACGATGCGGCGAATGGTCTGCCAGCGCGTGCCTCCCATGCCGATGCTGACCACCCGGAAGCTCTGCGGCACAGCTCGCAACGCTTCCTCCGCGGTGCTGATTATCACCGGCAGTGTCATGATTGAAAGGGTGAGACAGGCAGCTACGATTGATGAGCCAAGTTTCAGGAAGAGCACAAACAGACCCAGTCCGAACAAGCCGTAGACCACGGAGGGGATGCCGGCCAGGTTGACGATTGCCAGCCGGATGGCTCGCGTCCAGGCAGTGTCATGGGCGTATTCAGAGAGGTAGATGGCTGCGCCCAATCCCAACGGAACGGAAATCAAACCGGTGCCCAACGCAAGATAAGCAGTGCCGACTATAGCGGGCCAGATTCCGCCAGCGCGCATTCCATTGCGCGGCATTTCCACCAGGAATTCCCATGAGATGGCGTCAGCGCCGGAGACGAAGATTGCGCCGACCACGATGATGATGGGAGCCACGGTCAGGAGCGCGGCGACTCCAATGGCCATAAAAGCGATTCGTTCGGTCTGGTATCGAGATAAATGCATGCGCGTTCAGACCTCGGTCAAGAGAGCAATCGCTCCGCTCGCCTGCGGGCGCGGAACAGCACCGCCGAGGCGGTCAGGTTGACTGCAAGGCTTATCAGGAACAATGTCAGGCCGATGGTAAAGAGGACGTGATAATGCACGCTGCCGTTTGCCACCTCGCCCATCTCGGCTGCGATGGTAGCCGTCATGGTTCGCAGCGGCATGAAAAGTGCGTTCAATCCGGCGGGAATTTGCGGGGCGTTGCCCGTGACCATCATCACGGTCATGGTCTCTCCCATGGCACGCCCGATGCCCAGCATTATCGCGGTGAGTACGCCGGAGCGGGCAGCCGGGAGCGCCACCCGCCAGATAGTCTGCCAGCGGGTGGCGCCCAGCGCGAGCGCCGCATCGCGATAGGCTTTGGGTACCGCATCCAGTGCGTCTTCTGCCACGCTGACGATTGTCGGGATGGCCATTCCCGCCAGCAGCACCGCGCCGGTGAACGCGGTAAGGCCGGTGGGGACGTGCAGTATCCTTCGTACCAGAGGGGCCAGCACAAGGATGCCCAGGAAACCGAGAACCACTGAAGGGATCCCCCCGAGCACCTCCACCAGCGGTTTCAGCAATTCACGCAGCCAGCGCGGCGCTATTTCAGCGATGTAGACTGCCGTCATTAACCCGAACGGGATGGCTATGAGAGCGGCGCCCAGCGTAATTACCAGTGACCCGCTCAGGAGCGGCAGAATGCCGAAGTAATCTTCGATGGGATACCAGCGGCGGCTGAATAAATCGCCGGTTTCGATTTCGCCGAAAGTGGGCAGCGTCTCCCGCATCAAGAAGACGAAAATAAGCGCGACGAACACGACAGCCGAATATCCGGCGACGCGTACCAACGTCTCTAAGAGAATCTCAAACGGGTTTCGGCGTGTGGCTTTGCGCGTACTGATAGTCATGGTCCTTGGTCCGTCTTCCAATGTCGGGTGAATCGGCGGCTCATTCGAGAGGCACGAAACCCAACTCCTTGACAATCGCTTGTGCGTCCGCGCCGAAAATCCAGTCCAGATAATCTTTGGTCGCTCCGCTCGGTTCTCCGAGCGTGTACATGTAAAGCGATCGTGAGACCGGATAGCTGCTGTCCATCACGGTCTCAACAGTGGGCGAGACATATGGGCTGGTATCGTCAACGGCAATGGCGATAGTTTTCACTGCATCGGTGACATAACCGAGCCCATCGTAACCAATGGCGTTCCTGTTCTGGGAGATTTCGGCCGTGATACCTTCGGATGAGGGCAGCAGCAGTGTACTGGTCGAGAACAGGGTCTCATCTTTCTTGTCGCCCATACGCACTACGGCTTCTAGAAAATAAACGTGGGTACCTGAATTTACCTCACGCGAGAGCCTCACTATGGGGTGATCATCGCCACCCACCTCGCTCCAGTTGTTGATTTTCCCGCTGAAAATATCAGAAACCTGTTGTAGCGTCAGTTTGTCCACCGGGTTTTCAGGGTTGACAATCACCGCGATGCCATCACTCGCTATCACAAATTCCACCGGTGTAACGCCGGTCTCCTCGGCATTTGCGATCTCCCTATTTTTCATTCTGCGGGAGGCGTTGGCGATGTCCACCGTGCTGTTTATCAGCGCCGCAATGCCAGTGCCTGAACCGCCGCCCGTCACAGAGATGCTTATATTAGGGCGTATTTTGTTGTATGCCTCGGCCCAAGCCAGAGCGAGATTGACGATTGTGTCGGACCCTTTATTAATCAGAGTGACTGTTTCGACAGCATGCTCACTGTCGGGCTGCTGGTGACCCGAATCACAAGCACCCAATGTGAAGATTGCGATTGCCAGCGTAAGAAGATAGCCGGAGTACTTCACGGGCTGCACATGTGCGACTATGTAACAATCAGAAAACCGGGACAATGCATCTATTCCTGCACTCATTTGCGCCCTAAAGTACTGCGTAGTCTGTCCGGGTAATCGGTGATAATACCGTCCACACCGAGTTCGCGCATGCGTTGCATGTCGCTCTCCTCGTTTATTGTCCACGCGTGCACTTCCAGACCGCAGCCGTGGGCGGCGCGCACGAACCCGGGTGTGAGCACGCGCATCCCGTTGCGCTGTTCGGGAACCTGCAGGGCGTGGAACTCGGGGCTGTAGGTCGGCCCCAGAAAAGCCAGATTGAGCGTGAAGAAGGCTCTCACTTCATCCTCGCTGGCAGAGGTGGCCACCCCCGGGCACACTGCCCGGAATTGCTGTAGTGCGAGGTGACTAAAGGAAGCCACCAGCACTCGTTCGGTCGCCTCATGTTCGTGAATGAGCGCGCATAAAGTGGTGGCCAGCGAGGGTTGCACCGTTTTCATCTCTATGTTCATGCGTGCTTCCGGAAGCGCGCTGAACACATCCGCAATTGTGGGCACAGTGATGCCCTCGTCGCGATAGCGGTACGTTTGCCCGCCGTCATCTGACCAGTGGTAGGCTGCGTCCAGCGCCTGTAATTCAGCGAGCGTCAGTTTCCGCACTGCGCCCATTCCGTTGGTGGTGCGCTCCACTGAGCTGTCATGCATCAGCACGAGCACGCCATCCGCGCTGCTACGCACGTCCATATCAAGCATGTCGACGCCCATGGTGGCGGCGTGCTCAAAGGCATAGAGCGTGTTCTCGGGCCAGAGCCCCGCGCCGCCTCGGTGAGCGATGATCTCGGTGCGGCTCTGTCGTGCTTCCGGTGCGAAGAACGGGTGCGCCGGAGCTGGCTGCGCCAAAGCCACCATCACGCCGAATGCCCCGATGGCGACAGCCACCGCCGCGATGATTGCTAGCAGAGGTCGGGGCAAGCGCATCAATGCTCGCGGGGCGGGCGCCTGCTACCGTGCACCGCGGCGAGATTTGCGCTTGCCGCCTTTGTACATTGGCGCGGTGATGGGGCAGATGATGCTTAGTTGCGGGTCGAGCAGGCGGCTCTCCAGCCTCTCGCCCAATTCGGATTTGTCCGTGGAGGTGGTGACCACGGTGGGCAAGCGCGCCACATAGCGGTGATCTATCAACTGCAGCAGTTTTTCGCGCGCCCACGGTGTGGCGCTCTGCATGGTCAGGTCATCGAGCACCAGCAGCGCGGCGTTGCGCAGTTCGAAGAACTGCTTGTCGAAGCGCACCAGCGAGTCCGGGCTGAAGGTGGCGCGGAGATGATCGAGCAAGTCCGCAGCGGTGATGAACAGGGCCGGGTGACCATTGCGGATGCGCTGGTTGGCGATGGCAGCCGCGAGGTGCGTCTTCCCGCAGCCGTGGCCGCCGGTGAGAATCAGCCAGCCGTCGGGTTGTTCGGCGAATTGCTGCGCGGCCTGCGCTGCTGTGCGCAGGAGTTTCTGGTGCTCCGAGGCGATTTCGCCCACGCGCAAGTCAAGCGTCTCGAAGGTCTGGCGCGCGTGTATGGCCAGCGACGAGAGATTGGTCTGGTCAGATTCGGCGCGGCGGAAATCGGGCGCATCGATGACAAATTTGCGTACGAGGTCCATATCCACCAGCCGGCTGCGCACGCGCGGCTCGATACGCTCAAGTTCCACATTGCAGGTAATGACGGTAGGCAGCGCGGCGTTGTAGCGATGGTTGATGATCTGGTACAGTTTTTCCTGCGCCCACTGAGTGGGGTTCTCGGCGCCCAGGTCGTCCAGGACGAGAAGGGGTGCGTTGCGAGTCTGCTCGAAAAGATTGTCGTAAGCCACCGGTGAACCCGGCCCGAAAGTGGCGCGCAGATGGTCGAGCAAATCGGGGGTGTTGACGAAGAACACATCGGCGCCCTGTAACAGGCAGTGGTTGGCGATGGCCGCCGCAAGATGTGTTTTGCCGCACCCGTAGCCGCCGTGCAGCAACACCCAACCACGCGGCTTCTCCGCGAAGCCGCGCGCCTGCTCATACGCGCGCTGCAGGCTGTCACGCTGGCGCTGGTCGTGGGCGTGGCCTTCAGGCAGGAAGTTGTCGAAAGTCTTCTCAGCCAGCGGCCCCAGGCTGGAACACTGCTGGCGCTGCGCCGTCATCTGCTGCTGCAGGTCGTCAAGTCGGCAGCTGCAAGGATACAGGCGGCCAAATTCCGAGTCCTCTATGTCGGCATCGGCGCTGACGAAACCCAACCCGTGGCACCTGGGGCAATCGGGCGCACCCGGTCCGGGCAGCGCGGTCCGCTCGGGTTCAGCTCTCGAGGTAGTCGAGGTATCGCTGGCGAGTTTTTTCAGTGTCTGCTCGGCCTTTTCCATGGTCGTCCTTTCCTTCGCGCTGCCAGCGTTCGAGGATGGCAAGCACATAGCGCCACGAGCGCGCGTTGTTCTCCACCGCCATGCGTATGGCCTCCTTCAGCCAATCGGCGGGGAAGTTGCTCTCCGCATCGCGCAATTCGTCTGCGATGAGCGGGGTGAGAGCGCCGATGTTTTGCTCGTACAGGGTGAAGATATTGGGCCGCTCCACCGTCACACTGATGGGGGCCTCCGCGTCGATGCTGGGCCGCCACTCCCCGTTGGTGATGCCCTCCACGGCGGCGCGGCCTTTCGGGGTGTTCAGGAAGTAGTAATGCTCGCTTTCGGCCGCGCTTTCCACCTCGACGTGCAGCAATGTGCCGCGCGCGCAGGCGCTTTCCAATGCTTGACCCAATGCGTCCTCGCCCGGTTGCTGGAAGCTAGCCCGCAATGCCTCGTCCTGTTGCAGCTCGCTGCGGCGCACATGGCGCAACTGCCCCTCTTTCAGCGCCAGCCGCCAGAAGCAGTACAGTGTCAGTTTGAGTTCGTCCAGGTCATCGATCTGCGGCAGCAACTCGCTGAAGAACAGATTGGGCACCGGAGTGGTGCGCGTATTTCCAGCGGGGAAACCGGAAAACCCTTTCACCGCCTAGTCCTGCAGAACCACGCTTCTGTGAGTGGCGTCGACGAACTGGGCGTACGCGGGCAGAAAGATGAGTTCCATAGAGGCGGTCTTTCCGTTACGATGCTTTGAGACCAGCAGTTCGGTCACTTGTTTGCGTTGCGGGTCTTCGTCCCACGCGTCAGGGTGGTGCAGGAACATCACCACGTCGCTGTCCTGCTCGATACTGCCGGACTCGAGCAGGTCGGAAAGCAGTGGGAGCTGCCCGGCGCGCTGTTCCACCCCGCGCGAGAGCTGTGCCCCGGCCAGCACCGGCACGTGCAATTCGCGTGCCAGCGCCTTCAGGCTGCGCGAAATCTCCGAGACCTCCTGCACCCGGTTCGCATCGCGACGCACGTCGGCCACCATCAGTTGCAGGTAATCGACGATGATCAAATCCAGTTTCACCTCGGCGGCAAGGCGGCGGCTTTTTGCGCGCAGTTGCATCGCCGATATGGATGGCGTGTCGTCCAGGTAAATGCCCACATCGCTCAGAAGGTTTACCGAGTGGATGAAGCTGTCCATCTGCTCGTCCTCCAAATTACCTACGCGCAGCCGGTGCGTGTCGATGTGGGTTTCCTGCGCCACCATGCGTTGCATCACCTGCTCGTTAGACATCTCCAGTGAAAACAGCGCCACGCGCTGCTTGTGTGTGCGCGCCGCATTCAGGGCCACGGAGACCATGAAGGCGGATTTGCCTTTCCCCGGGCGGCCGGCAACTACAATAAGGTCCGATTTCTGCATGCCGCCCAGCAGTTTGTCCAGGTCTCGGAAGCCGGTGGGCACGCCCACAATTCTGCCGCGGTTGTCGTAAAGCTGCTGCACGTGGTCGTAATATTCGTGGGCCACGTGCCGGATGGGGGTCAGGTCGCGGCTGGAGCGCCCTTCGCTCACTCCGAAAAGCGTCTGTTCGGCCTGATTGACGACCTCGTTGATATCAGTTTTTTCGTCGTATGCCAGCTTGGCCACCTCCCCGGCGGCCTGAATCAGCCGGCGGCGAGTGGCTGCTTCTTCCACCAATTTGCCGTAGGCAACCACGTTATACGCCGTGGGCACGCGCGTCACCAGCTGCGTGAGATACGCGAATCCGCCAATTTCCTCCAGCTGCCCATGGGTATCCAGTTCCTCCTGTGTGGTCAGCTGATCGATTGGCGTGTGCTGATCGTGCAGCGAGGTGAAAGCGTTCCAGACCCAGCGGTGTTTAACCGAGTAGAAATCTTCTGCCCGTAGGGTGGAAGCGACCTCGTAATAAGCGTCCGGGTCGATGAGCACTGACCCGATGACCGCCTCTTCGGCCTCCAAATTAGAAGGATGAACGAAATCCTCGCGCATGTTTTCCATCAAGTTCTGCGGGTATTTACCGGCATAATATCAGAGAGTGCTGCACGCTGTTGCGGGTGCTGTCGCGTGGTCGTTTCCAAAACGTTACGGATTAGACGTGCCGCGCACGGGGCGCAGTTCCGCCCCGTGCGCGGCAGTATTACAGCAATGGCGCGCTCGTGCCGGTCATTCTTGCTCCTCGTCGCTGTCCAAATCGTCCAGATCAAGCGTGTCCACAAAATTGGTGAACACCGACAGGTCCTTGTCATCCACTCCGTTGCTCTCCGCGCCGTCCAGATCTTCCTCGATGTCTTCTTCCGGAGTGATGCCGGCCTGTTCCATCACCTTCTCTTCCACATAAATCGGCGCCTGCGCGCGCACGGCCAGCGCCATGGCATCTGAGGGGCGCGCGTCGATTTCAAGGCGCTCGCCTTCCCGGTTTACCAGAATGTTGGCATAAAATACATCGTTACGCAAATCGCGGATGAGAATGTACGAAACAGCGCCGCCAAGTTCTACAATGGTGGTCGCGAGTATGTCGTGCGTGAGCGGGCGCGCCATTTCCATTTCCTGCAATTCCACGGTGATGGCGTCGGCTTCGCACGGGCCAATCCAGATGGGCAAATAGCGTTCGCCCTCCCCGTCTTTGAGGATGGCCACTCGATGTTGTGACATTAGGCTGACACGGATGCTGTCAATGGTAACTTCAATCATCTGAGAACCTGTGTTTTCTCGCCCGCGCTGCTTGCCGCGATTCTAGCACAACACCGGCTGCCGCTGGGCAACGGTTGGTCTGTGGCAGGGTGGGACTGCCCCCGTGCCATCAGGTGAAATGACCCGCCTGCCAGCGCGCAATCATCACGCCAGTTGCGTGGAATGCTATTTCGGGTAATTCGTCCGGCCCGAACCAATCCACTGCATCCGCATCATCCCCGGCCTGCAGCTCGCCGGCAGTTATCTCGCCGCGGTAGAAGATTATGAAGCCGGCCCCGCCCGGGTGCTCGCGCCCGGGCACCAGCTCGAGCAGGTCGGACGCGGAAACAGTGAGACCGGTCTCCTCGGCGCACTCTCGCGCGGCTGCCTCGGCCGGGTCCTCCCACGCGTTCACAAAGCCACCGGGAGCAGTCCAGCGGCCGCGCGCGGGCGTGGCCGCGCGGCGCACCAGCAATACTCTGTCGTTCTGTTCCACCCACATCGCCGCGGCCACTTTGGGGTCGAAGAAATGGGTGTAGTCGCACTGCGGGCACACCGGCCGCTCTGCCCCGAAGCGGAGTCTGCGCGTCAGGCCGCAGCCGCAGCGCAGACAATATTTCACTTCAACCGGTTCCATCAGGCAATCGTATCAGAGGGAGTCGGAATGGCCTCAATCCTCAGCGTGCGCACTGCGAGTGGCGTGCCGCCGATGTTCCCGGTCATGCTCCGGGCGAGAGAGGGCTGCATTACTGCCGTTACTGCAATTCTACAGTCGCCCCGGCTTCTTCCAGTTTCTTTTTTGCTTCCTCGGCCGCCTCTTTGGCAACGGCCTCCAGCACCATTGCTCCCGCGGTCTCAGAGACTTCTTTGGCGTCCTTCAGGCCCAGGCTGGTGACCTGACGTATCGCCTTGATGACGTCTATTTTCTTTGCGCCATGGTCTTTCAGCACCAGGTTCCACTCGCTCTTTTCCTCGGCGGGCTCGGCGTCGGCTCCGGCGCCGGCGGTGGCCGCCACGGTTGCTACCGGCGCGGCCGCGGAAACGCCCCATTCCTCTTCAAGTAGCTTGGTCAGTTCCGCAGCTTCCAGCACAGTCAGTTTTCCGAGCTGCTCGACCAGTTTTTCCAGATTTGCCATGATGTCCTCTCCTTATCTTGGATTTGTTTTGTGCGCGCAGAATCACGCGCTGGCTTCTGATGTGTCAGCATTCGCGAAAGCATGCACCACGCTCACCACTTGGCGCACGCTGCTGGAAAGCGTCCCCGCGATGCCGCGCGCGGGTGAATTCAGCAACCCGAGTAGCTTGGCGCGCAATTCCGGCAGCGGCGGCAGGTTGGCGAGAGTCTTCACCTCCTGGGCACTGAGTAATTGAGTGCCCATCAATCCGCCCTTGATTTCGATTGTGTCGTTCTCTTTGGCGAAATCGGAAATGGCCTTTGCCACGGGCGGTATTTCTCCAAACGCGAAGCTAGCCAGAGTGGGCCCGCTGAGCGTCTCCTCCGTCGCCGGAAGCCCGGCTTCTTGCAGAGCCAGACGCGTGAGCCGGTTCTTAGTGACGCGGCACACGCCCTCCGCTTCGCGCAGTCTGTGTCGCAACGCGGATATTTCCGAAACAGACAGGCCCTTATTGTTCACCCACACTACCCCCTGGCTGCGCTGCAACAACTCGGTGTATGTTTCTACCAGTTCTTGCTTGCGCTGTTTGCTGAGTGCCATCTTTTTGTCTCCTTTCTGCATTTGCCAGAAAACACAAAAGCCTTTGCTCACGCCTCAGATGAAGCGACGCAAAGACTTCGAGCGGCCTTGGCGGCCATGGGCAGATTGAAGTCTTCACCTCGGTGGGGAATTAAGCCGGCGCGTGGCCGAGCACCCACGGTCTGTGGTGAAGCTACTGTTGTGTAATCGGATTGTTATTCGATAGCGCCTACCAGATTCGGGTCTACCCGAATTCCCGGCCCCATCGTTGTTGCCAGTGTAATGCGGCGGAAAAAGTTACCTTTTGCCGCCGACGGTTTCGCTCTGCGCACGGCATCGACCAGAGCCACCAGATTGTCGCAGAGAGCATCCGCGGAAAAGGACGCCTTTCCGATGGGCGCGTGCACATTGGCTGTCTTATCCAACCGGAATTCGATTTTTCCGGCTTTGGCCTCGTCAATCAGCCGCGGCAGATCCTCGGCTGGCGCCACTGTGCCCGCCTTGGGATTTGGCATCAGGCCGCGCGGGCCCAGGATGCGCCCAAGACGCCCCACCGTACCCATCATTTTCGGCACGGCGATAGCAACATCGAACCCGGTCCAGCCATTCTGGATTTTCTTGATGGTCTCTTCATCTGCGATGAAGTCCACCCCGGCCTGTTCCGCCAGGCGCGCGCCCTCTCCCTCGACGAACGCCAGAACGCGCACAGTCTTGCCAAGCCCGTGTGGAAGCTGCACCGAGGAGCGCACCTGCTGGTCCGCCTTGCGTGTATCGATACCCAGCCGGACGTGAACTTCAACGGTTTCATCGAAGTTCGCAGTGGCGCTTTGCTTGGCCAGTTCCACCGCCTCACGGGGGGGGTAGAGCTGGTTTCTCTCAATTAGATCGCGCGCCGCGCGGTATTTCTTGCCATGTGTTGCCATGATAATCTCCGCTGGTGCCGGCGGGCTGCTCGGCAGTCCTCCCGCCTTCTGGTTTATCCCTCGACCACGATCCCCATCGAGCGCGCTGTGCCCTCTATCTGCAGCATGGCGTTCTCAACATCGTTGGCGTTCAGGTCTTTCATTTTCGTTTCGGCGATTTCGCGCACCTGTGAGCGGGTGACCTTGCCCACTTTCTCGCGCAAAGGGTCTGCCGAGCCTTTTTCCAGCCCGGCGGCTGCGCGTAACAGCACCGCGGCGGGCGGCGTCTTCAAAACGAATTTAAACGAACCGTCGGCGAAGATGGAGATATCCGCCGGCAGAATCTCACCGGTGCGATTCTGAGTGCGCGCATTGTATTCCTTGCAGAACGCCATCAGATTCACGCCGTGAGTTGCCAGCGCTGGGCCGACCGGTGGCGCCGGGCTTGCTCTGCCCGCCTGTAATTGCAGCCTTACCATTGCTTTTAGTTTCTTTGCCACTGCACCGCTCCCGCAGTTAGACCTTTTCTACCTGCAAGAAATCAAGTTCCACCGGTGTTTCCCGCCCGAAAAACGAAACCATCACACGTACTTTCGCGCGGTCGACATCGATTTCCTGCACTGTGCCGATGAAATCATTGAATGGACCATCGATAATGCGTACTTTTTGGTCGACCTTAAACGTGACTGTTATGCGTGGTGCGTCCGCCTCCATGCGCTCAATAATGTGACTGACTTCCTGTTCGGGCAGCGGGGTGGGCTTATTACCCACACCCACGAACCCGGTCACGCCCGGGGTGTTGCGCACCACGTACCAAGACTCTTCCGACAGTTCCATCTGCACCAAAATGTATCCCGGGAAAACCTGGCGCTCGACCGTCTTGCGTTTTCCGTCCTTGACCGCGATTTCCTCCTCAGTGGGGACCACCACGTCGAAAATCTCGTTGCTCATGTCCATGCTCTCAATGCGTTGTTCAAGGTTGTGGCACACTTTTTTTTCGTAACCTGAGTAGCAGTGCACCACATACCAGTGCTGGTCTAGCTCTCCGACCCCTTCAGCCTTGGTGGAGGCTTCCGCTTTCTCCACATCGTCCTCGCTCTTCCGGGCGGTGTGCACCTCCCGGATGGCGGCCTGCAGCACCTCCTCCAGCGAGGGGCCGAGGTCGTCTTCGAAGTCGATATCGAAGTCCATCCCCGGTTGATCAGCGTCTCCGTCAGCTAACTCCGCGGCAGCATTCTGCGCAGGTTGCGGTTCTGGAATTGCGCTGATCTGAGTATCTTCTTTTGCTACGTCGTTGTTTTCCATAGTGTCACTGCATTACCTGCGCAAACACCCAGGTGAAAACCGCATCGAAAAACCCGAGAAACAGTGCGCTGACGGTGATGGTAACCAGCACCACCACGGTCAAATTGGCGGCCTCGGCCCGGCTGGGCCACGAGACTTTTCCCAATTCCGCCCGCGTTTCGCGCATGTATGCCACGATCTTCTGGCGGGTGCTGAAAATAGTGAACGCCACCAGCGCAATCACCAGCCCGAGCAGCGCCGGCCCTATTAGCTCGCGAACATCCATCAGTGGCCCGCTCCCAGAATAATCTCTCTCATGGTGAGGACGCCGGTCTGATGCGCGCGGCCCCGCTCACTTCCCGTATCTTTCGCTTAAGGCAGGCGAGGCAGGACTTGAACCCACAACCTACGGTTTTGGAGACCGTTGCTCTACCAGTTGAGCTACTCGCCTAAGTCGTTTCGAAGAAAACAGGCGGGTTGGGCTCCCTTGGGTCAAGACCTGCCCTCTGCCGACGATCACTTTGTTTCACGGTGCAACTGATGCTTGCGGCAGCGGTGACAGTATTTGCTGAATTCCAGCCGCCCGGGATCATTGCGCCGATTTTTCTCGGTGGTGTAATTGCGCTCCTTGCACTCCGTGCAGGCCAACGTCACCACCGGTCTGACGTCCTTTTTGGCCACACTTTACTCCGTGATTTCGGTAATGACGCCGGCGCCGACGGTCAGGCCGCCCTCGCGGATGGCAAATTTGGAGCCTTTCTCCAGTGCAACCGGCGTTATCAGCTCCACGTCCATGTTCACGTTG
>Ga0187833_10004284_pt1 | contig 14007 bp, 10 predicted proteins | sample ETNtaG_37_FD_167968 | JGI IMG/M metagenome (GOLD analysis project Ga0187833, IMG submission 167968) | Marine microbial and viral communities from oxygen minimum zone, Eastern Pacific Ocean - ETNP2014_SV_400_PacBio MetaG (Illumina Assembly) | ecosystem: Environmental > Aquatic > Marine > Hypoxic... | reverse complement strand
TGCTCTCCACCCATGACCGATATGCGTGCATTAGGCCACATGAACACGAACCGGGGATCGTAGGCCCGCCCGCACATACCGTAATTTCCAGCACCAAATGAACCACCGATGATGACGGTGAATTTTGGCACTCTGGAACAGGCGACTGCCATAACCATCTTGGCGCCGTGTTTGGCAATACCACCTTCCTCGAAAACTTTGCCAACCATGAAGCCAACAATATTTTGCAAAAACAGCAAGGGAATTTTTCGCTGCGAGCACAGTTCGATAAAGTGCGTGCCCTTGGTTGCGGATTCACTGAACAGAATACCGTTATTTGCCACTATGCCTATCTGTTGACCATCAATGCGGGCAAATCCACAGACCAGGGTTTTACCATAGAGCACCTTAAATTCATCAAACTCGGAGGCGTCGACTATGCGGGCAATAATTTCCCGGACATCGTAAGCCGTGCTGGGATTGGAAGGTACTATTCCGCCAATTTCACTGACATCATACTCTGGCGGCCTGCTTACACTGTCAAACTCTGTATCTACTGAGTTGTGATTTAGGTGGCCAACAATATCTCGAGTTAGTTGCAATGCATGTTGGTCATTTTCCGCATAGTAATCTGCTACGCCGGAGCGGCGACAGTGTACATCCGCACCACCGAGCGCCTCGGCATCGACTACTTCGCCGGTGGCAGCTTTTACTAATGGAGGCCCGGCAAGGAAAATAGTTGCCTGGTTTTTAACCATGATGCACTCGTCGGACATGGCCGGCACATAGGCACCCCCTGCTGTACAAGAACCCATTACCACTGCTATCTGGGCAATCCCCTGAGCGGACAGATTGGCCTGATTGAAAAAAATTCGCCCGAAATGATCCCGGTCAGGAAATACCTGGTCCTGGCGCGGCAGATTAGCGCCACCGGAGTCCACCAGATAGACACACGGCAGCCTGTTTGCTGCGGCAATCTCCTGTGCTCGCAGGTGTTTTTTTACCGTTAGGGGGTAGTACGTTCCTCCTTTAACCGTAGCGTCGTTAACAACGATAATACAATCCCGTCCCTGAATCCGACCGATGCCAGTCAGTATTCCTGCTGCAGGCACATCTTCACCGTACACATTAAAGGCGGCCAACTGAGATAATTCAAAAAATTCAGTACCTTCATCGATCAGACTACTGATTCTTTCTTTTGGCAGCAGTTTTCCGCGTGAAGTATGTCGTTCGCGTGATGCTTCAGGGCCACCCAAACTGATCTGCTCCAGCTTCATCTTCAGATCATCAATCTGCGATTGCATGTGATTTTTGTTGGCGATGAAATCGGCGCTATCGGCAACAATTTTTGATTTTAGAATCGTCATATCGATACTCCGACAAATTATGCAGATTCGCGAAACAGCTCGCGTCCAACCAGGACACGCCTGATTTCCGATGTGCCAGCACCGATTTCGTAGAGTTTCGCATCACGCAACAGACGGCCTGCGGGAAATTCGTTTATATAACCATTACCACCCAGCGCCTGAATTGTCTGCAGGGCCATCTGTGTGGCCTTCTCTGCTGTATACAGGATTAATGCTGCGGCGTCCTTGCGACTCGATTCCTGTCTGTCACACGCGGAAGCTACTGCGTACAAATAGGCACGTGACGCGTTAAGATCCGCATACATATCGGCCAGTTTTCCCTGCATTAATTGAAATTCACCGATAGGTTGATTGAATTGCTTGCGCTCGTGAACATAGGGCAGCACTACATCCAGACAAGCTTGCATAATCCCCACCGGACCAGCCGCCAAAATTGTCCGCTCATAGTCCAGGCCAGACATCAAAACGCCAACGCCCCTGTCTTCCTCGCCCAGTATATTTTCCTCTGGCACTTCGCAATCCTGGAACACCAGTTCACAGGTGTTGGAACCCCGCATGCCCAGTTTATCCAGTTTCTGCGCCTGACTGAATCCCGGGAAATCCCTCTCCACGATGAATGCTGTTATCCCTCGGGAGCCGGAAGCGGGCTCGGTTTTAGCATAAACCACGCAGGTGTTTGCTTCCGGACCATTGGTGATCCACATCTTGTTACCGTTCAAAAGGTAATAATCCCCCCTGTGCTCAGCCCGAAGTGCCATGCTAACGACATCCGATCCGGCGTTGGGTTCTGACATCGCCAACGCCCCGACATGTTCTCCCGAACACAACTTGGGCAGGTATTTTTGCTTCTGTCTGTCATTACCGTTGTTTGAAATTTGATTAACGCAGAGATTTGAATGGGCTCCGTAGGATAATCCTACTGCTGCCGAAGCTCGGGAAATTTCTTCCATAGCGATACAATGTGCCAGATATCCCATATTTGAGCCGCCAAATTCTTCAGCGACAGTAACTCCAAGCAAACCCATGTCACCAAACTTCTTCCACATATCCACTGGAAATTCATTGTCGATGTCAATTTTCCCCGCACGCGGTGCTAACTCGACTTGTGCGAAGTGATAAACACTGTTGCGCAGCATATCTATTTCTTCACCGAGATTAAAATTCAAAGTGGGATATGAAACATTCATGGTTGTACCTTTACGATTTTGATTCCTTGGTTCTTTAGCCGGGATGTGAAATAGCATCCAGGCAATTTTTTTCTGCTATTTTCAAGTCCTTGAGCATGCTGTTAACTTCCTTTTTCTGTGCTTCCAACTGCCCTTGCTTTTCATGTATTTTTTCCAGCAGAGATTGTAGCTGCTTCACATTTTCCGATTCCGGATCGTACATCTCGATAATGTCGCGACTCTCATCGAGGGAAAAGCCCAGCCGCCTGCCGCGCAGAATTAATTTGAGCTTGACCCGCTCTCGAGGACCGTACAGGCGAACACTGCCTCTGCGCACCGGTGTCAGCAGCCCTTTTTCTTCATAAAACCGAATAGTGCGAGTGGTAACCTGAAACTCTGACGCCAGGTCAGATATTGAAAACTTGTTTTCCATTTCAGCTACCCAGTTCAATTGGTTTGATGGTCCGTGGCGGTCCCTGGCCCCCAAAGACAAGCCACGGAATTACTTTACGCTTGCTTTACGTTAACGTCAACGTCAATATTAGATCAAAGGATTCAGAGTCTGAGTTATCTCCACAACGATGTAATGCTCATCGCTTAAGTGTCGGTGGGTTTAACGGGCTTGGCACAAAGGTAGTTGATGCGTGTATCGGGGATTGGGAAGGTATTTCTGTTTTTCCGTGACTAGCGCCAGGGATGAAGCGCGGGACGGGCCAGGTGCAGGTTTTTGCTCCTGCAAAACCTGCATACCGTACATCCATGTACATAACGACCCAACGGAGCAAAAAAACAACCCCTTATTCCAAGCTTGCGGCCCACACCTATGGCACCAATTACTAAATTGGATACATCACCTAGACCGTCTTAGTCTCTTGATTTAACTCGATATGTTTTGAGGATATCTTAGAATCAGAGTAATTTAATGCCAGTCCCTTTCAACTTTAGCTATACCAGATCCTATAAACAGATAGAACAACAACCGTTGATACGACTACCCAGATTGCACCAATTACAACCACAACTACACTTTTCGCGGTTAGCGATGCATCCAGTTCTTCTGTGGCTTTCGCTTCACACTCTCGCCAGACGTTTACCGGTACTAATTTGACTATTAGTGCGATGCCCAGGGGAATGATTATCAGGTCATCAACATACCCGATGACGGGAATAAAATCAGGAATCAAATCGATTGGACTTGCCGCGTAAGCCACTATTGCAAGCATTAATAACTTTGCAAATCCTGGCACTCTCTCATCCCTGGAAGCGACATAGAGGGTATAGAGTTTGTGGTTTAACGAATTAGACCATTGCTTAAGAGATTTCAGCTAAATCTCCTTTGTTGTAATTCATTATGAATTCGGGGGATGGAGGCACTAAATTTAATGCCTCCGTCCCCTGATCAGTTCTAGCGACGTCCTAGTCCAAACTCATTGCCCACTGCCACGACCTTACCGTCGCGGAAATGAACTTCGATGAACTTGGAACCGCTCACCGGGTTGCCGTTTTCATCCCGCAGCGTGGCAACGAGCTCGTGGGTTTCTGCATCGAAGACATCGGGCGTATGAGTCCAGACGTAACGACCATCCAGGCTGAAGGTCACCCAGCCATGACCACCCTGGGATAAGTCAACATCGCCCGTTAGCACGGGTGGCATCTGTGTGGCATCAAAAATAAACAGCTTGCGACCCTCCTGGTCGCTGATCCACAGTTCCGTCTCATCGGGTGTGAGAGCGGCGCCGTGGGTACGATGTTCAATCGGCTCATCGCCGACCAGCACGTGATGCAGTATCCGCTCCTGCGCAAGATCGACCACGTCAAAACCAACATGACTGCCAAGGCTTACATAGGCGATGCGGTTGGCACTATCCACTGTGAAGGGAAAGGCTCCCTGCCCCCCGGATTCGCCCACGGGTGCGATCTGATGAATCACTTCCTCATTCTCTGTATCGAGGACTGTCAGCATCATGGTTGTGCCAAGATAGAGAAATCGGCCATCGACACTTACCAGGCTATTGTGCGCACTATCACCAATGCGAACGTGTTTGATGAGTTCACCGTTCTCACCGTTAAGGACCAGCAAGCCACTGTCATCCCCGGAAACCCACCACCCGGTAGGTACGTAGATCTTCTTACCGTCCAGCGTAACCGACGATCGATCACTGCCCAACTGATAGGTCTGTTCCCAGATGATCTGATCCGTTTCCAGATCGAAAGCCCCTATCCGCGGATTCTGGGTAGAAAAGTAGGCGCTGTGGTTCTCGAGATTAGCAGCAAAACCTCGAATACCTTCAGAAAAAACCGGGAGATCGATTCGCCGAACCAGCTTGTGCCCGTCATCGATATCGAAGATCAGAATACCGGCACCATCGGCCTGACCTTCCACCTGGGCCGCATCCGGCGTGCTGAGATACAGATAACGCTTGGTCTCTGATTGGTTCTGCGCACTCAGAGTTGATGCGTAAGCTAACGAACATAAGACTGTGAGAAGAAGAAAATTTCGCATGGGAACACCACCTGTTTAGTTGAGTACCAAAGAAGAATATAAGCTATCCCGATTCAAGTCCACCGCCCTGTATCGGTATCAGCCCTGCATTAATTGCTGGATTTCAGACCGCTTTGAGAAGCAGCCACACACCAGATTTGAAAAAATCAGTCAAAATCGCTAATGTCAGTTTCCGGGTGGAACGGACCTTTTGGCTGAAATATGCTCAAATGCGCTGGGAGGCAGGGCCAGGTTCTTACCAACGAGCCGCCTTATCGAATCGAAATCGTCCCCTTTAGGCAGGGAAAACAATGAAAAATAATATCGGCCTTCTACTAAGCAAACGAGCGCTTATCAATCCAGACCGGGAAGCATTCGTGGACAGCAAATCGGGACTCAGATTGAGTTTTAGCGAGCTCAATGCCAGATGTAACCGCCTGGTTAGTTCACTGCTTGCTTTGGGTGTCAAACCGGGAGACCGCATTGCAGTAGCGATGATGAATAGCGCCGAATTCATCGAAGCCTATTTTGCTATCGCCAAGCTGGGGGCGATCATTGTTCCTCTCAACTGGCGCCTGGTACCTGACGAACTGGAATTTATTCTCAAGGACAGCGGCTCATCTACTCTAATTTTTGGTGAAGAGTTCGTCGACGTGATGAGTGAACTGCACAGTCGCGGCGCAAAGACTGATGTGGTTAACTGGATTCAACACGCAATTGGCGATGGCAATAGTGAATTCACACAGGATTATATGCAATTTCGCGATGCAGGGTCCGATGCAGAGCCGGTTATAAGCGTCTGCGAGGACGAACTACTCTACATCATGTACACCTCAGGCACCACCGGCTTGCCAAAGGGAGTAGTACACTCTCATAACACCTGTTTCTGGGCTTTATTTACTTTTGGTGCATCCTGTGATTTGCGCGATGCAGATCGTTATCTCGTCGCATTACCTTTGTTTCACGTGGGTTCGTTAACCCCTGTTACGCTAAATATCTATCGGGGTGTGACCAGTGTGGTAATGAGAGAATTCGATCCGATTCGTGCCTGGCAGTTGATTCAGGAAGAGCAAGTGACTAACTCGTTACTGGTGCCAGCCATGCTGAACTTCATGGTTCAGGTACCTGATGTTGCACAATATGACTACTCTTCACTGCGTTGGGTGCAGAGCGGTGCGTCGCCCTTGCCAGTGAACCTGATTCAGCAATATGCCGATATGGGCATAGATATTCACCAGATTTATGGCCTGACGGAGTCCTGTGGACCGGCCTGTGTCATCAACGCAGAAAGCGCCTTATCCAAGATCGGTTCAACCGGGCGGGCATTCTTTCACACTGAAGTCAGGGTGGTTGATGAGGCGGGTAAGGACTGTCCGCCGGGTGAGCAGGGCGAGGTGTGGGTCAGAGGGAAACACGTCATGCTGAAGTATTGGAACAGACCCGATGCCACCGCGGAAACCATTACCAGAGAAGGCTGGTTACGCACCGGTGATGTGGCGTCAATTGACGACGAGGGATTCGTTTACATTCAGGATCGAATTAAAGACATGATTATCTCCGGGGGGGAGAATGTTTATCCGGCAGAAATTGAGAATGTGATCCTCTCCCACCCTGAGGTAGGTGAGGTGGCAGTTATCGGCCAACCCAGCGAGATCTGGGGTGAATCGCCTTTTGCCGTAGTAGTTAAAAATACTGAACAATTAACCGAAGCGGATGTGCTGGCGCATTGTGAGGGTAAAATGGCGGGTTTCAAACTACCAAAAGGCGCTGCCTTTATCGATGTCATCCCGCGCAATGCCAATGGCAAAGTACTGAAGAGAGAACTCAGGCTGCAATTCCCTGGGCCATCAAAGGCTTAACATATCTCTATAGCAGCAGACCGCCACCAGATCGATCTTACCGCTGATTGCAATCGAAAGGATCGCCTGGAAAAAAAACGCCTGAGAAAAGAGCGCCTAGGAAAAAAGCGCTCTAAAGATAAAGAAAAACACAATTGAGATGGAAGCACCTGCCGGCAGTGTGACTACCCAGGACAGAAAGATCTTACCCACTACGCCAAGATTGAGCGCGCCAATTCCCCGTGCCATACCAACGCCCAATACAGCCCCCACCAGCGTGTGAGTCGTGGAAACTGGTATGCCGGTTCCGGAGGCGACGACAACCGTTGAAGCAGCAGCCAGTTCTGCAGCAAATCCCCGACTGGGGGTAAGCTCGGTGATATTTCTACCAATGGTTGCTATGACTTTATAACCCCACATGGCAAGACCCGCTACGATCCCGGCGCCTCCCAATAACAAAATCCAAAGGGGCAGTCCGGATTCCTCGACAAACGCACCACCGCTTTGCACCACGCCATTAATCGCAGCTAGGGGACCGATCGCATTCGCCACATCATTTGAGCCATGGGCAAATGCCATGGAGCAGGCAGTAAATATCATTAATACGCCAAAGACTTTCTCTACGCTGGCGAAATGAAATTGACTGTCCTCGGCCGGCACTGCGACAATGGAGCGCAGCATGAAAATGCCGACTGTCATCACCAGCACCCCGAGGCTGAGGGCTATCATTATATTCTGGACAAAAGTGAACTCCAGGCCGGTATGGCTTAGTCCCTTGACCAGCGTAACCATGGCAATCACGAAGCCCACCAGGAATATATAAAAGGGCACATATTTTTTTGCGTTTTCGAAGGGATCTGCTGTTTCCAGTACTAGCTTTTGCACACTGCGAAATAGAAAGAATGCGATTATGCCAGAGCACATCGGAGACACAACCCAACTGGCAACAATCGACCAGACCTGGCTCCATACGACGGCATCCGCCGAAATACCGACCACCGCAAATCCAACAATTGCGCCGATGATGGAGTGCGTAGTGGAAACCGGCCAGCCGTTATGGGAGGCGATTAACAACCAGATCCCCGCGGCTAACAGGGATGAGAGCATGCCATAGACCAACAATTCAGGCGAGTCGGCAAAGCCGGCCATTTCGATATCGATAATGCTGCTGCGGATGGTTGAGGTAACTTCTCCGCCGGCTAAATAAGCACCGGCAAATTCAAAAATCATGGCAATGAGAATGGCTTGCTTGATGGTTATGGCCCGGGCACCAACCGAGGTTCCCATGGCATTGGCCACATCGTTCGCACCGACACCCCAGGCCATAAAAAAACCAAAAATACAGGCCATAACCAGGAAGATAAAACCGTACTGCGAAATTATTTCAGACATAGTAATCTCTGGGGAGCCTCTGAACAAGTATATGGCCATTCTGCTGGAGTCTGTCGCGCTCCGGCGCTAGGCGTCGTGCGCAGGTAATGGCAGCGTCCTTGGCAAGCGCGACAACGAAGCGGCGGGGTGCAACAGAGCCCGCCCGAAGGGGCCTACAGCCAATCCCGCTCTCGGCGTTGCACCGGCTTGAAAGGTCGACACATTCCTGCGCCGGTGCGCCTTGATAGCGACATTGGCTGTAGGCCAGAGTGGTCATATACTTGTTCAGAGGCTCCCTAGTTGTTTTCAACCATTTTTCAATTTACTGGGCAATCAAGAGTAATAACCGACTGCCGATTTTCTGTGAAATGTCAGCCAGATCACCAATCAGATCGATTATTCGATAAAGAAACATGACATGCACCGGAGGTAGCGATTCCTCCAGTTCGAACAATTTTGCCCGTAGTTCAATTTGACTTACGTCGCTGCGGTGCTCGAGTTCATCCAGTTCCAGGATGAGGCCCTCAACCAGTTCCACCTCTTTACCACGGAATCCTGTCTCCAGTAACTCATCAAGCTCCTGAATCACTTTCAGTGCTTGTTCAGAGGCAGCCAGACTCTCCCTATAATATTCCCTCACCGGTGCTACAAGACTCTCCGGGATTATCATCTTCCTGCCCAGCATCAGTCCGGCAATGTCCTTGGCCCGATTTGCCAGGCGATCCTGGGTCGAGAGAAGTACAAGCAAATCGCTGCGTGGTACGGGGAGAAACAGGTTCTTTGGAAGATTGTTACGGACATTACTCTTCAGGTCATCGGCATCGTTTTCCGATGCTCTTATCGCCTGCTGCAAGGATTCCGCTTTTATCCAATCGTTGGCAAAGCTGGCTTCGAGAAAATCGCCTAACAGGATTACGCATTTCTGCGCCTTGGCCATGTGTTCCTGAATTGGCCGAATAGGTGAACGACCAAACATTGCGCTTATCGGATTTGCCATAGAGTTATCCCCGCAAAAATTAGCGGCAGTATAAAAGGTGTAGTCCTTTATCTCTAGTATTTTTTTAATGCTTTTACGAGGCTTCTCCAAACCGCCACAACTTGCTATTGTTGCGCATTCTTTTGCTAAGGTTGGCTATCTGTATCCCTGAGCAAGTCGACATTGTCCGATTCCACCAGGTAAAAAAGGCAATCCTTGAGCGCAATCTCTGGATTGGTTGTTACCATGAACAGTTCCTGTTTCCGTCGCGGGCGTAATTCACCATCAATAAGCTTAAAGTACCGGGTTAATTTTTCATTGCCTTTAGTGTCCTTCGCCGTTAACACATCTTCAAGTTTTCCCGCTACAAAACCGAGCAGCGTATCCGGAGTAATATAGCCAAAATTAAAATGCTCAATCGCCGGCAGAAGAGTGAGCTCGTACCCCGCAACCGGTTGTTCTGCATAGGCGATATCCTTGCCCTTGCGCAGCTCCAGCCGCAGTGGGTTATGGAAAAATTCCAAAGTGAGATCGGTGTGCTCAACTGAGAGAACATCGTCGTAGCTGAGGTATTTTATCAAGCCTTCAGCGGCCATTAAATTGGATTCACCATCTTGCCCGCCACCACATTCAATAGTTACCGTGGGCATCCTTGCCTCAGCAAAATCCATTAGTGAGCCCAGTTCCAGGTGGGTAACGACCAGGCGATGAGTAAACAGTGAGACCAGGGCAACATGCCCTTCATCCATGGTTGTAGTAATCCCAAATGACGGGCTGATCCCTGAGGTATTGTGCACATCAATCACGGACTCCGGTTGCAGAATGGCCAGTTTATCCATTATCTCCCTGGCGATGTGATCCTGTTCTGAGTCGCCGAAGGGAATTTTGAAACAGCGATTTTGATCTTTTTCGTTCGGCAACATGCGATAGAAGAAACCAGGACCTGCCCTGGCAGCTTTTACCGATGGAATGAAGAAGTGGATATCAACGATGGGAACAGTATTGTCTTGCAGAACCTTATGAATCGCCCAGAAGCCAGAAGGTTCATTGCCATGCTGGAGGGTGACGACTACCCGGCAACGGGACTCATCCTGCCCGGTCAGGTGAATGTGGGTCGGACCGGATAGTAATTTCAGGAATTCATCAGCTGTTGCACCGATCTCATCGATTGCAGGATTTTTCCAGTAGTGAAAAAGCACCCGTGAAGATGCTGCTGGATGCTCCATCACTTCCACCGTGAAACGGGAATATTGCTATCGCTGTTTTTCTGATATTCCTGCAGCATGGCGACCAGGGCTTCCTGCTTGTGAAGATTCTTGCAGCATTCGGCAAGTTTATTCAGTTGCCAGCGTGAACCGGTCTGACGCGTGGCCAGTCGCTCATCAATCACGGTCAGAAGCGGCCGGATGTCTTCCTCATTAAAACCCATAGCGAGTAACTGCTCTGGTATTTGCGGCACCAATTTTTTCAGTATGTCCGGCACTGCAAAATATTCTGGTTCGTTCTGATTCAAAGATGGCCAGAACAGTTCAGCATCCATTCCCTTTTGTGCCGCGCGAAAAAAATTGGCTGTACAGTAGGCAAACGGAATCGCAGGCAGCAATTGCTTGATCTGAGAGTGCAGTAGCTTGGCCAGGCCAATTGCCAGGGCGGCGTTGGCAAGCATGTCTACAATGCTTGGTCCGGCGGGGAGGGCGCGCATCTCTATGCGCAAATGTCCTCCGTCCACCGGATCATAGACGGGTCTGTTCCACAACCAGACCGTGCCCTGGTGTAACTGCAGTTCACGCAGATTTGGTGTACCACCGGCTGCGATTATTTCTAACGGGTCCTCCTCGTCACAGATGGGCAAAATGGGACGGTAGAGATAAGCCGCTTCAGCAAACAATTCAAATGCGCCCTCTCTTATCCAGTTGTTGCCAAAATTGACTCGGGCTGGAATCGGATGCAGTGAATCGTTGGGCCTGCTGTCAATCGATTGTTTGAATAAGGGAATTCGGGTCTCCTGCCACAGTTTATGACCAAACAGCGTCGGTGAGTTTCCGGCAAAAGCTACTACCAAGGGCGTAACTAACTGAACCGCATTATAGAAGTCGGCAAATTCTTCGCTCGGAACACGCAGGTGAATTTGAAACGAGGTGTTGGCACCTTCCAGCGTCACATCTTCCATCGCCAGTTGCAGCGTCTCCTCTCCCTCGATGGCGATAGTAAACGGACCTCCCCGAATCAGCATGAGTGCGTTGGTAATGGCTTCGAATCGGGGCAATTTGGTCATCGCGTGGTAACCAACATCGGATTGCTGCAGTGTGGGTAATATGCCGACAGGGGTAACCCTTCCCTCCCATTCATGGGCCGCCTGATTGATTTTATCTATCGCAGCCAGTGCTTCGACCTGGGTTTTGGAGAAGCAGTTGTCTCTCAGCAGAGCCGGACTGAAGTTGTATTCGAGGTTGTACCGATTCAGCTCAAGGGTGAGCAGGGGATCATTCAGTTTTTGCAGTATTTCCTGATTTCGATGAACGGGTCGTCCCTCACTATCGACTATATACAGTTCCAACTCCGCGCCGAAAGAAAGTTCACCTTCACCAAATCCAGGTCTGGTCAGCACCTGCTTCAATGCAAGCAGATTGTCTCTAAGGCGAATTCCGAACGTGTTGAAATCCTCCTCAGTAAAATCTGTACGCTTTATTTCTAATCCCATGTGCTTCTACTTACCCCGTTTAGCCATATCCGGCTGCTGCCCTGGTTGCAGATTAGATGTCATATCAGTTGCCATATCAGTTGCCATATCAGTTGCCATATCAGTTGCCATATCAGTTGCCATATCAGTTGCCAAAAATATTTTCTTTCTCAGTGCGAAGAAAGCGGCTATTCCCATCGCGACGAGTAAATCCAATTTTATCGAAATATTCGAGAATTTCTATACAGAGATTTCTACCAATTTCAGAGGCGTCGCGGAATTGAATAACAGAGAATCCCTCATCCGAAGTGCATTCCTGTGCCAGTTTTTCCGTGAAGTCAGCAAGCTTCATGATTGTCTCCGGCAGGTAGTGGCGATTGGGCGCGACCTGGATCAGGTTTCCCGCCAGTCTGGTTTGTTTGAGTATATTTTCCAGTGCTCTGAGGGGAATGCCAGTCAGCTCCTCCAGTTCCCTGGTTCTGGGAGGGACGAAATCTGCATTTAACAGAATGGGTCTGATTTTGTCGAGAAATGCCTGTTCCTCGGTGCTAAGCCGGGTTTGGTGATCTGGCAGATGGAGTAGAGTCCCGGTTCTGTGGATTTCTCCCTGCTCAATTAATTTTTGCAGTATCGCGTGAAACAGGATGTGCGATCCGGCAAATTTCACTGCGCGGGATAAAGCAGGCTCACTTATTCCCTGCTGATTGCGGTGGGCACTATGGTACTGCCTCACGCTGTCTATCATTTGCCCGCTATGGAGCTGATAAAACCTGTCATGTAACAAGAAGGGCAGCTTTTGTTTGTCGATTTTAAGCAGTGCAAACACCACGCCTTCGGCTCGTAAGGTCTCCAGCGTCTGGTCGATCTTATGTTCGGTACAGTTTCTCGCTACTGAAAACTGTGCTAAATCTACGCCGCCCGCCTGCAGTGTTATTAATTCATGCAAGGCCTGATCGAGAGGCTGGTCCAGAGCGGCCAACACTGCGAGACGTTCCACGCTATCGCGACCACGCCTGGGAACGAAGATATCAACTACCCTGCCGCCGCCGATCGTACGTTGTGAGGCAGGGTCGCGCAAAATGAAGCGATCGCCATAATGAGCAACCATCAACTCGTTCGATTTTATCTGGAACCAGTTGCTGTCTGCTCCGCCGAGGCGACGGATATTGATCACATGATGTGATGCGTTGAGGTACAGGTGATACTGGATATTGCTGCGCAGAAGTTTTGGATCGTTTTCGAGCAGCCGTAACTTCACATCGAGGCGCAATACACTCTGATTCAGAGCGGGATCGGTTAACCAGTCACCTCGGGCAACTGCTTGCTGGCTCAGACTGATATTCGCTGCCGCACGTTGGCCCCCGCTGATACTTTCCTGATTCTCTTTGTCCAGTTTAAGCCCTTTGATCTTGGTCAGTTCATTGCCGGGTGAATGCAATAAACTATCACCGACTTGAGCAGTTCCCGAGCGCACACTGCCGGTGACAACTGTGCCAATGCCTTTTACCGTGAAACTGCGATCCACCAGATAACGGAAGTAACTGTCTTCCGGGTCGTTGGATTCTCCCTCCGCTGCAAGCAACATGGATTCCAGGTGTTCTACCAACTCGGCAATACCCTGTTGGTTAGCATTCGACACTTTAAAAACGGGAGAGTCATGCAGTCTGGTCTCGCGCAACAGATCCTGCGTATTGCTGGCAACGCGTGAGAGCTGTTCATCATCACAGCGGTCGATCTTCGTTAGCACAACCACACCCTGGTCGATTCCCAGTAGATCAAGGATTGCCAGATGCTCTCTGGTTTGCGGCATAATACCATCGTCAGCTGCTACCACCAGCATCGCCGCATCGACCGTGCTTACGCCAGCCAGCATATTATTAATAAAATCTGTGTGACCTGGCACATCGACAAAACCGATTGTGTTGCTTACGGTCGTGCCATTGTCAGTGGTGGCAAAATGGTGGTAGGCAAATCCCAGATTAATGCTCAGTCCACGCGCCTTCTCCTCGGCCAGCGTGTCAGTGTCTACCCCGGTTATATGTTGCACCAGCGAGGACTTGCCGTGGTCTACATGACCGGCCGTGGCGATAATGAGCGACCGGCCACCTGGTCTGCTTTCTGAGGATGGGGATTGTGACATGATGAACT
>Ga0187833_10004282_pt1 | contig 14010 bp, 15 predicted proteins | sample ETNtaG_37_FD_167968 | JGI IMG/M metagenome (GOLD analysis project Ga0187833, IMG submission 167968) | Marine microbial and viral communities from oxygen minimum zone, Eastern Pacific Ocean - ETNP2014_SV_400_PacBio MetaG (Illumina Assembly) | ecosystem: Environmental > Aquatic > Marine > Hypoxic... | reverse complement strand
AAAGATGTCTTTTGGGGAAACAATAATTCCAATATGATGTTTGCTTAATTGGCTAATCATAAATTACTTTAATGTCAGCATTCCTATACCGTATTGTAATAAAAATCCTTTTTTAACAAATTTTTTCATATTGTATTTATTGGTGCTTTCGAGCTCATTCCAAAATTCGTTTATTCCCGGCCAGTCAGGACATTCTACATCGTGGAAGCCTATTACTCCACTATCCGATAGCATTGGCACATAATTATTGAAATCCGACTTGACACCTTCGTATGTGTGGTCTGCATCAATAAATATAAAATCGTAGGGACCAAGCTTATTTGCTAAATCTATTACATAGTCTGATCTAGTATTACCGCAGATTAAAGTAAGGTTTTTATGAAGCATATTTCCGAGCAGATTATCCGCATTAATTAATGATGCAAAATAATCTAAACCAACTATATGCTTAAAATTGAAAAACTTATTTAGTACCGAATTGTTTATACCTGATGAAAATCCAACCTCTAAGAATGAATTGAATTTATGTCCTGTATTTGTTTCATGCTTTTTCAATGCAAAAATAAAATCAGCAAGTTCCCACGGACTTTGCATCAGGTGCGTTCTTTGGCCATCAAAGAACTTATGACCGCCGATTTCCACGTTAGTATTATGACGAAGCATTTCAATAATGTCATTCTTATACTCTTCAGTAAAATCAAAACGTTCATATAAATATTCATTTCCCATAATTTTCTCCATTCCTTTATTTAATTAAATTTATTTCTTGTATTAATCTCTCATGTAACAATTTATCTGAACTCATAATTACTGATTTTTGAAGTACGTTTATATCATTATTGTTAAAATCTGACACCATGCCACCTGCACCTCTAACTATAGGAATTCCAGGTGCAATGTCATACGGTTCAGTCTTGTTCCAAATACGCCCATTGATGCGTCCCGTTGCAATTAATGCAGCGTCAGTTATAGCACTCCCTGTAATCCTACTGGTAAATACATCGTGAGCTAGTATATCGTATATTTTTATTGCTGTATTTCCCAGTTTATAAAATTGATTATCATAGCATATAATGGATTTTTTCAAAGGACGTGCTGTTGTACTACATTTGATCCAGTCGTTACCATTTTTTAATAAAGTTGGTGAATTATTCCCTTCATTTTTTATGAAAATATTTAGCGCGGGTAAATATATGAAACCTGCAATTGATTCATTTTGTTTGTCTAAAACAGCCAAGCCGATTCCCCAATAGGGCATTCCAAAATAAAAGTTATGGGTACCATCTAACGGATCAAGAATAAATTTTATTTCATTTTCATCTTGTTCAAGTAAATGCATGTTGTCTAATTCTTCAGAATAAATAATAGCATCTGGGTCAAATTCTTTAATTCCATTAATCACGATATCTTGACTAATTAAATCTTCCCGGATCACCAATTCTTTCTCTGTTTTTTCTTTTACATATCCAGTGTCAACACCCTCTAAATGCCTTGAATTACGCTTATTAAACCGATCGAGTAAGACAATACCGGCTTCTTGAATAATTTCAGCAACTCTATTATAATTAATCACTGTAGTGATTTTACTTATCTGTGTTTCCATTATTTCCCACAGATGTAATTAGCTAAATCATAAAATCGATTGACAGAATTTTCATTGTCAAAATAAGAAAAAATGTAAACCTGGTCATCAATGACTTTGATTCCCTCCTTGATAAACACTGACGAAAATGTAGAACAATTATGTACTTCCGGACCAATATCAACTTCATGGATATCATACAAACCATGAAGATCGCCATCTTTAATACTTGCTTCGATGTCAAATAAAAATTGATCAATAGATGGACAATTATTCAGACTGAACCTATAATCAATTGTTGAGACACCTGTATAGGGTATTACTGTATAATTAACCACAAAATTATTTTCATTTATACACTCCAATAATTCTACTGCTGACTTTTCCAGAGTACAAAATTTTCGATTGAGAGTGTAATTTTCATCCACGCGGTATTTCTGGATATTATGGATAACATTAACATCTGCATTTTCTAATCCATATTTTTTATCTATAAATGCTGCCAGAGGTGTAAATGCATTGACTGTGCAAGAACCATATGAGATTACTTTATATTTTCTGGAAAAACTATCATGGTTAAAACCATAGACTAATGTTTTATCTGCATCCCAGCTTGTCGCTGAAATAATGACTAGTTTCGTTTCACCAGTAAGAAAATCCAAACAATCCTTGCGAACAGTATTTTTGCCCGAACATTCAAATAAGATATCAGGTTTACCCACCCAGGGTATTTCATTTTTCTTTTTATTAGTATAAACAATCTCATGCACGGTTCCATTTGGTTCCAAAATTCTAATCTTGCTATCAATTTTTTTTATTTTGTACTTGTTAAATATTACCGCTTCATCTTTATTAATATTATCAACGGCCTGATCTATTGTTAAAAAATCATCATTGATAAAGTTAATATCAAAATTTGCATCATTATTACGGTCTAACCAGTATTTTAGAAGATGCAATCCTACCCGACCAAATCCATTAATTCCTGTATTTTTTTTCATTTTAATTACCTTACTGAGAGTTTGTTGATTTTTTCCCTCACATCTTTACGCAGTAGTTTGTGAGATGCAGTTTTTGGCAACTCCTCCCAAAAGTAAATCTGTTTGGGAATCTTGTATGAAGAAAGTTCTGCACGGCATATTTCTAATATTTCTTTAGACAAATTTTCTTCCGTTATACTGCCATTTTTTACACATACTGCAACCACTTCTTCACCATGAATACTATCCTCCCTGCCTACAACAACACATTCTAATATTTCTGAATGTTTATATATCACTTCTTCAATTTCCATTGGCACTATATTAATTCCACCTTTAATAATAAGATCCTTTTTCCGGTCACTAAAGTAATACCTACCATTGTCCATATACCCTAAATCACCTGTATGGAACCATCCGTTAACAACAACGTCTTCATACAAATTTTGATTCTTATAATATCCTATAAAAACGTTATCACCTTTTATGAGTAATTCTCCATTTTTACTCACTTTGCATTCATTTACATCTAAAGGGATACCTATACTGCCCGGTTGCCATTTTTTTTCTCTCGGATCATCAATATGAGTAGGTCCTGTCTCTGACAACCCATATAAATTCCCCACACCTATACTATACTGATTTATAAACTCTTTTTGAGCTCCCAGCGGAAGCGTTGATGACCCACAACCTATAAATGAAAGATTGGAAAGGCTAAGGTTGCTCACATCTATTTTCAATTTATTCAGCATAAATAAAACCGTGGGAACAATTTCTACATATGTTATTTGATAATCAGATAGAGTTGAAAAGAAATTATTTCTAAAAAATTCAAAACCCTTGGATATATATAGATCACAACCAGTTAAAAGAGCTGGAAGAATATTGTAGTTTATGGAAGCGGTATGACCAAAAGGAAGAAATGCAAGCTGTTTATCCTGATCAGAGAATTTGAAACCCCTTACAATCGAACTGATAAGATTTAACATATTGTTACTTGAATATAAAACACCTTTGGGATTGCCAGTGGTACCAGAGGAATAATATAACGCTATTGGTTTGTTGATGTCGATTGCATGATCGTTAAAGCTGTTGTCGGCAGCTGTCAATGATTGAACATCAGACACTTTATATTTTTCTGAGAAGGTTTCCCTAACATCTGGACGGTCAGTAATAATCAGGCTGGGTTCAACATAGGTTAGCACTTTATCCAATTCCTGGATTTGTGTAAAGTAAGGCAACGGACTAAAAATAGAACCCTTAAGCATACAACCTAAAAAACATTCAATGTAACCAACTGAGTTTGGAAGAATTACAGTTATTATTTTTCCATTTTTAATATCATCCGATTTTGATATTTCTTTAGCTCTGTTAGCGACTTCATAATGGGTTTTCTCAACACCTGATTCGATTTCAATAAATTTTTTTGATTGAGATGCTTTATTTATAAAGATATTTGCCAGTGTATTATTCATAAATGATTAACCTCATTCAATATATTTTTAACACTACCAAAATTATTTATGTTTTTTTCAGAAATCTCAATTTCAAATTCTTCTTCCATTGCACTTATAACAGAAAGATAAGCTAGAGAATCCCATTCAGATGTATTTTCTTGTGATGATTGTAAATTAATACTGTTAACATTTAAAGCAGTTGACACTAAAGTAATGACTTTTTGTTCAGTTTCAGAATAATTCACAAATAATAATTAAAGTTATATTTATATTAAGAAAATATATTCCACTCAACGGGCGTTCCTTTTTTCACATCCCGATTGATTTTACGACCTAATATCACTTCATGATACTTCGGCGGCAAACCCAGTCCCGGACGGACGATTCGTAGGTTCTCCTTATCCAGTACGTCGCCCTTTTTCATATCCTTCGCGATGTAGAGTGAACGTCGAAATGTAAGCGAACCTTTTTCCGCTTCACTTGGACCATAAGTCACATCGCCCAATGACTGCCAGGCGCGCTCGGTTTCGATCACCAAAGACTTCATTTCTTCTGGTTCCAGGGAAAAAGCCGAATCTATGCCACCATCGGCCCGGCGCAGGGTAAAGTGCTTCTCGATGACCGTCGCCCCATGGGCCACTGCCGCCACGGCAGCACCCACGCCCATGGTGTGGTCCGAAAGCCCCACCTCGCAGTCAAAAAGTTTTCGCATGTGGGGAATGGTAAGCACATTGCTGTTTTCCGGGGACGCCGGATAAGTGCTGGTACATTTGAGTAATACAAACTGCTTGCAACCGGCCTCTCGGACAGTGCGGACCGTTTCATCCAGTTCTGCAACACTGGCCATGCCGGTAGAAATGATCATGGGCTTGCCGGTGGCCGCTACTTTCTTGATCAGAGGTAGGTGGGTATTTTCGAAAGAGGCGATCTTGTAGGTGGGCACATTCAATTCTTCTAAAAAATCCACAGCTGTTTCATCAAAAGGCGTACTGAAACAAAGTATCCCTAGTTCATTGGCTCGATCCATTATAGGTTTGTGCCACTCCCATGGTGTATAGGCCTCCTGATAGAGTTCATAAAGGGACTTACCTTCCCACAGACTATCTTTATCATCAATAAAGAATTCACCTTCCTTTACATCTAACGTAAGGGTATCCGCTGTATAAGTTTGCAGTTTCAATGCATGAGCACCTGATTTAGCTGCCGCTTCCACGATCTCCAACGCCCGTTCCAAGGACTGGTTGTGATTGCCAGACATTTCGGCAATGATAAAGGGCTTATTTTTAACCCCTATCGTAATATTATCAATTTGCATTATTCGTAGACTGCTCCAATCTTTTCGGTTTTACGAAATAAATAACAATTTTTTTCATTGCTTGAACTTTCCAGATAAAAACCAGCTCTTTCTAGTGATTTTATGGAAGAAATATTTTCAGGCAATGTATATGCAAATACCTTGATATTTTGCCAATAACTTCCGACTTCATTCATTGCCATTTTCAGCATTTTACTTGCCAAACCCTTGCCACGAGATTGAGAAGCGATTAAGTAGTTAAGTACAACTTCACTATTATTTTTTTCTAATCGAACCAAACCTGCTGGTGTAGAATTGACCTCGAAAATCCACATCAATACATTTACATCATCAAACTTTTGTCTAAACCAAATTTTATGTACGTCTAATGTTATAGAATTTTTATTAAATGACCATTTCCGGACATCAGGATCATTAGTCCAATCAAATAATAAAATTTCATCAGTTTTAATTACTTTTCTCAATGAAAGATGATTGTTTGAATCATCCATATAAAATCATTTTTCTTATTCTGAAAGCTTTTTGACCAGTTCGGATATTCTGTTGTCCTCATGATCTATTATTTTCATCAATTTTTTCGCTTCTTCCGGTGAATGTTTGAATGCCAAGCGCAAGACATCCATCCAGTTTACATTATTTCTCGTTCTAATTTTTTCAATCTCATCTATGATCTTTAAATAGTGTTCTATTTGCTTGTTTTTATCTTCCATTGTTTTCTTTTTTAGTTTAATCTTTTAAACCCTGAATGGCATACCGGACCTTCCAAGAGTTCATCCACATTCCTGCCGTTTTCGCAATCACTAACGGTTGCAATAACAGGATCAAGGTATTCAAAATATTCATCTATGATCTCATTTGTATGCTCTGTGCAAACGTACACTGAATTAGCTGCCAAGAAACCTTTTTTAAGCATTTCCTGGGTGATGAGTGTCTTGTACTTCAGCCAGTTATCTACGGGGATGTTAAAATTCACCAATGCCGGTAAACCACCAATCTCAATTTGCAGTTCATATTTTTCAGCCAGAGCTTGCCAGCGTTTGCCGATTGTTTTGCCCGTGTTGGTAATTTTTTCCCATGATTTTTCCCGTTCCATTACTTCCAGTGTTTTTAGGGCTGCGGTGGGACCGATGCGTTCCGTCCAGAAGGTGCTACTGATGAAGGTGCTCTGGGCCGCCTCCATGATCTCCCGCCTGCCTATGGCAGCAGTGATAGCATAGCCGTTGCCTAAAGTCTTTCCGAATACGGCCATGTCGGGTTCAACACCATATTTCTTATGCAGGCCACCGAAAGTTTCTCGGAAACCAGATGTACATTCATCAAAGATCAGGACGATGTCTTTCTCTGTGACCAGCTGCCGAATGGACTCCAGAAAGCTCGCTTCCGGCTCTTCCGAGCGCGAAACCTCCATCTTGATAACGCCGATGTCGTATTCTTGAACCAGTTTTTCCAGACTCTCAAAATCATTGTAGGCAAAAGGAAGGACGGTTCCCTTCAGCTCTCTTGGGACGCCCTTGGGCTCTAGTCCCGGCAGTAGGTGGCCATCCAGACTGGACTCATCGCCAAGGTTGGCGGCTAAGTACCAGTCATGCCAGCCGTGGTAGCCGCAGATGGCGACCTTGTTCTTTTCCGCCGCCGCGCGAGCAATGCGGATGGCAATGGCGTTGGCCTCACCACCAGTTCTGGCGAAGCGTGCCATGTCCGCCCAGGGATGCAAATTCACCAACCGTTCGGCAAGGTAAACCTCTTCAGGGCAATTGAAAGTGGACATGTTACCTTGGTCAATCACTTTACGTACTGCTTCATCCACTTCCGGGTGGCCATAACCTAGCGTATTTGTGCCAACACCCATAATAGACATGTCTATAAATTCGTTTCCGTCCAGATCCCAAACCCTGCACCCTTTGGCCTTGCTGAAGTAGGACGGCCACTGATCCGGCAGAAACATCTCCGGTCGCTTGGACAACAGCATGGTGCCGCCGGGAATCAGTTTTTTAGCGCGTTTATAAAGTTTCTGTCCTGTACTCAGCTTCGTGCCTTCGTTGCGCTTAATGCCAAGGTTAGCCTCAAATAATTCGGGATTGGTTTGCTTCAATTTCAGCACATCCCGCCAAGAAAAATCCAGGTCCGGTGCAAAATGGTTAATGATATTTTTGAAAACTTCAAAATCTTCCGGGTCATCCACAGTCCAGCGTTCTCCAGAAAGATCTGTTTTGTTCGAATAGTTTGCCCACTTGAACTGTCCGTTGGTCCGGATGAACGGCGTCACATGCTCTCTTTCAAAGGATTCTTTAGCCTTATTGTAGGCTGTTTCCAGTGCCGTAAAGGAAAATACTTCCGTGTCCAGCCCGTCGGGGTAGGTGGGCGGCTCCGTATTGCTGACATAATCCACATTGTTTTCCTGGTACAAACCAATAACTTCATCCACCAGTTGTGGATCAATAATGGGGCAGTCCCCAGTGATGCGCACAATGGATGAAGGTCGATATTTTTTTGCTGCTTTGTAATATCGATCCAATACATCATCTTCGCTGCCGCGGAAAACATCAAAACCTAAATTTTCTACTGTTTCCGAAAGAATATCATTTTCTTTATTATTAGAAGTAGCCAGAATAATCTTATCTATTTTTTTGGATTGGGAAAGGCGGCGGAATAAAATCTCAATGAGCGGTATTCCATTGACCTCTTTCAGCGCTTTTCCAGGCAAACGAGTGGAACCCTCTCGGGCTTGCACAATAGCTAGGACATTTAAGGCCATAAAGATGGATTTAAAATATTTTCATTTTCATAGTGAATAGACAATGCTTCTTCAAAAATGGCAGGATCAACTTTTTTCATCAAGGTTTGTTGATGGGCTTTTAATTGTTCAACATTATCTACACCGAGGATTACTTTATCCACCTTATCCAAAGAACAAACCCATAGTAAAGATAATTCAGCTAAAGTGAGATCAGCATCTTGAGCGATTATCTGCAATTGATTTATGGCTTTAAACGCATCAGGAAAGTTTTCTTTAATATCTTTGTCTGATAAATAAAACAACCCCTGTAAAAAGACAGAGCGAATGTGGATGTCTATCTTCTTCGCCTTCATTTTATCCAAGATTCCATTTCGATATAGTTTTGTATCAAGTATGTTTAATGGACATTGGATAACGTCGGGTAGCGTACCTAAAAGAATCTTTTGCATTTCTTCATTGGTATAAACAGAAACACCTACCTGCTTAACACCTCCAATTTCTTTGAGTTTATGTAATTCATCACAAAAAATTGGGTTTAAATAAGCTCTGACAGAATGGCTTAAGACCACTTTCGGGATTATAGAAAGCTTATTGATAGAATCATTCACTTGATCCGATAAACTCATTTCATTGTTATTGACTTTTGTGATGATCCTCCAATTTTGATCGGGTCGTTTTCTTAAGTAATAGCCAATTGTTTCTTCACTTGTTCCATATTCCTTGGCGGTATCAATTGTTTTAATACCATTGCTTTGGGCAAGGTCAAGAATTCGAACGACATGATTTTTTAACACCTGACCATTTTGATTAGCAATGCCATAGGGCATGCCGAACTGGGCAGTGCCGATGGCAAGTTTATGTGCGGGTTCAAGCACTAATGTGGTGGGTCAAAATTTCGATGAATTTTTCCTGAACATCATTTGACAAGTCAGGGTAAATCGGCAGTGATATTTCCATTGTGTAGAATTTTTCGGCAACGGGAAGGTCGCCCGATTTGAAGCCATATTTCTGCTTATAAAACGGTTGTAAATGAACCGGGATATAATGTACTTGCAGATTGACCCCTGCCTGTTTCATTTTTTCGAAAAATTCCGATTTGGTTAATGACAGTTTATCAAAATCGACCTGCAAAGGGTAAAGGTGAAATGCATGATCTTCGTAATTATGAGTTTTAGGTATTTTCAGATTATCAACATTGAAGAATGATTCGTCGTATATTTTCGCAATTTTACGTCTTTTTTCTACAAAACTATCCAATTTCTTTAGCTGACTGGAGCCCAAGGCACATTGAAAATCAGTAATGCGATAGTTGTAGCCCACTTCATGCATTTCATAGTACCATGGACCGTCATTTTTTTCAAGTTGGCTTGGTTCTTTCGTCATACCATGAGTTCGCAATCGCCTAACTTTTTCATCAAGATCAGAATTATTAGTTAATATTGAACCACCTTCTCCCGTAGTGAGATTCTTAACCGGATGATAACTTTGAATTACAAGATCCGCATATTTCACTGCATATTGTTTATCATCGTAATATGTCGCTCCCAAAGCATGACAGTTGTCATTAACCAATTGCAAATCGTATTTATCAGCTAATTCTCGTAAGGCTTGCCAGTTGCAGGGATGGCCGGCATAATCCACACCAATAATTGCTTTTACTTTTTTTCCTTTTGATTGATAGAATTTTACTTTTTCTTCTACAAGATTGGGATCAATAGTATAAGTGACCGGGTCAATATCCACAAAATCTGGAGTTGCACCAGTATAGGCGATACAATTGGCTGTCGCTAAAAATGTAATGGGCGAAGTAATTACAATATCGACAGGCTGCCAGCCTAATGCTAGTCCCGTCAGGTGTAAGGCCGCTGTACCATTAGACACAACACAAGCATACTTTGCACCAAAATAGTTTTGCAAATCGACTTCAAATTTTTCAACTGCTGGTCCTTGGGTTAACCAGTCACCTTTAAGTATTTCAACGGCTGCATCAATATCTGCCTGGTCAATAGATTGTTTTCCGTAGGAAATCATTTTAAATATGGTTTTTAATTAATTCTTGCAAATCATTCACAGTTAGAAAGTCTTTGTTCGAACTACTATTATAAGAGAACCCAAATTCACACATTTCACCAACAGATGAATTACTTTCATTCCTGAATTTTTCAATATCCCAAAGGGGTGTTGCGGGTAGGATAACGTAATATTTTTCGAATTCAACGGAATTCATAGCGTCTGTCTCGGTAATCATCTCCTCATGCAGTTTCTCCCCGGGTCGAATACCTATAATTTTATGCTTGCAGTCCGGAGCAACAACTTCAGCCACATCTAGGATCCGATAGCTGGGTATTTTGGGAACAAATAGTTCTCCGCCCCACATCTTCTCCAGGCACTGTAAAACGAAGTCAACACCTTCTTGTAAAGTAATGTTAAAACGAGTCATGCGATCATCTGTAATAGGTAAAGTTCCCGTCTCCTTTTTCTTTTTAAATAACGGGATTACAGACCCACGACTTCCCATAACATTACCGTACCGTACTACGGAATATTTAATATTATGTCCACCGGAATAATTATTTGCAGCTACAAATAACTTATCTGATGCAAGTTTTGTTGCACCATATAGATTAATTGGCGCCGCTGCCTTATCCGTACTAAGAGCAATAACCTTTTTAACTCGCTGGTACATAGCGGCATCAATAACATTTTGACTACCAATGATGTTTGTTTTTACTACTTCAAAGGGATTGTACTCCGCAGCAGGGACGTGTTTGAGAGCAGCGGCGTGTATGACAATATCCACACCATGCATGGCCATTTTCAATCTTCTATAATCTCTGACATCCCCAATAAAATAACGCATAGATCCTTTATCTGGCCATATTTGCTGCATATCAAACTGTTTTAACTCGTCTCGGCTGTATACGATAAGTTTCTTTGGTTGATATCTATCAAGCACTGTTTCGATAAACTTTTTGCCGAAAGAACCCGTGCCGCCAGTAATTAATATTGATTTATTGTTTAACATAATTAATACACAACATTTTTATGAATTTGTTTTCTTTTCATTCCTTATAATCCTATTTAATAATGAATATTATATACTTCAATCTATTAATTTTGACCGATGTCTAGATCCATCCCACCGAAAATGAGGAATTAATACTTCTTTAACTTTTTCAATACGAAGTTTGTTTTGAACCAAATCTCCCAACATGAGTTTTAATTCAGACTCCATATCATGTGTTGGTTTATATCCAAGATCCAATAAATGCTGATGGTCAGGATTAAAGTAATGTTCTTCCATTTCTATTCGTGGATTTTCAATCCTATGGATTTCAGCATTTAAACCCATTTCATTTGCAACCTTTTTTACCTTTTCTGCTAGATTATAAATATTATATGTTTCCTCAAATTGGTTAAATGTACGGTATTCACCATCTTTTGGAGGATTCTCCAAAGCCAAGGTTAAGCACTGCATGGAATCTCGTAAAGGAAGAAAGCCCCTTTTTTGACCTCCTTTGCCAAATGGAGTCAGAGGCTCACCCACTACCGCTTGGCATGCAAATCTGTTAATTGCTGTACCAAAACATTCATCAAAATCAAGTCTAGTTAGTAATCGAGGGTCGTCTTGTCCCATTTCGTCTATTCTTGTTCCGTATACAACTCCCTGCATGATATCTGTTGAACGTAAGCCCCATATTTTACAGGCAAATATTGTATTATTTGTATCATGAACCTTGGTTTGGTGATACCAAGACCCTGCTTGTCTTGGAAACAACATTTGATCTTTTCGCCCTCTAAACTCTACTTCAAAGAAACCTTCGGGTATATCAATATTTGGCGTTCCGTATTCGCCCATTGTACCAAGCTTTACCAAATGTGCTTCCGGCGCAAACTCTTTCATAGCGTATAGAATATTTAACGATCCAATCACATTGTTTTTTTGTACCCAAGTAGCATGTGCTTGATCTATCATAGAATATGGTGCTGAAGGATTTTCACCTAAGTGAACAACAGCATCCGGTTTAAATTCTTCAAAAATTTTACTTGTGGTTTCCCAATCATTTACATCACCCTCAACCCAATACAGATCTTTACCGTATGTGTCTTTATATGCCTCAATTCTATTTTTAGGATCAGCTATTGGAATTGCACTTTGACTTCCAACCTCCTTTACCTGATCGCGTCGATAGTATGCATCTACACCTCCAACCACATGATTTCGGGTTGATAAGTATTGTGTTAATGACCATCCTAGATAACCATCAATCCCTATAATTAATACACGCATTTGTTTTATCCTTTCATTTAAGTTGTGAAATAGTTTGAAAAAAAGTTAGCAATATTAAGATTGTTTAAATCAATTTCTCTTAAAGATTTGATAATATTGTTTTCAGCCAGAAGCAGGTTCCCAAACGCATGATCCTGGTTTACATAAATTATCTCTAAAGATGGTAAAACAGATTTTAATCTATCTACGACTTCACCAATAGATAAAATTTCCGTAAATATACTTTGAATACCTTCAGACCTAGTCTCACCAGCGATAACAGAATTTAAAAAATTAGAAATTGACTGCACATGAATGAACGGCCTTTTCTGTTCACCGTTCCCATCAATTGATATTTTCCTAGAAACAACAGCATCATAAAGAAATTTGTGAACAACATTTTCAATTCTCATGGAGGGATTCAACCCATATACAGTTCCCAACCTGAAAATATAAGTTTCACTAATATTTGTAAGAGTAGAAACTTGTTTTTCGCCAGCCAATTTTGATTTACAATAGAATGAAATGGGATTGGGTTCATCAATATTTTTTGCCGGTTTATCTCTATGCCCATAAACACCGGCAGTAGATATGTATATAAATTTATCAAGTGAAGTATTGTTGCAGACAGAAACAAGTTGGCTTGTCCCCCAGTTGTTTACTTGATCAAACTGATGGTGGTCTATGGTAGCAAAGGGCGCACTCTGAATAGAAGCTAAATGAATGACGCTTTGTACATTTCGAACAACTTTTTCAAGTGCCAGTCTATCTAAAATATCACCATGTATAATTTTGACCCTTTTGTCTTTATACAAACCAGCAATAAATCCACCGTATTGTTTTCGACAAAAATTATCAAATACTGTTATTTCGGAAATCTCACTGTTTTGTAATAGTGTTTCTATTAGTGAAAACCCAATATATCCAGCACCGCCCGTAATTAAAACATTCATCGATTTTCCTTAAAGTTCAAATGAATTCCACATTCAGTTTTTGTTTGTCCAAACCAACGGTTTTCGCGGCCAGTTTTCCCGCTAACAAGTCTCGTGCAGGGCTGACAACCAATGCTTAATTCTCCGAGGGAATCCAATGGATGCCTTGGTAAATGATAATGATCAATAAAATCAATTACTTCCTTTTCACTACAGTTGACCAAGGGATTATATTTTATTTTATCTTTGTCTAATGGTTCAATTTCTTCAGCTGATTTTCTTAAAACTGACTGTTCTTTACGCAATCCTGTAACCCAAACATCATATTTCCCCAATACTTTTTTTAGGGGCAGAGTTTTGTTCAGTTCACAGCAATAATCAGTATCGCTTGTGTAGATAAGGCGGCCATTTGCATTTATTTGATTGACGTGGGGTATTTCAGAAAAGACATCAATTGTGTTGAGATTTAGTAATTTAGTTATCTGATTTTTATAAGTAATGGTTTCCGGGAAATGAAAACCCGTGTTTAAAAAATAGACTGTAATTAACTTATCATAATCACTGATTATTTTTAGGAGAACTAAACTTTGCGTTTGAAAAGATGAAGTTAGAAAAAGAGATTTATTTTGATCTAGAAATTCATCAAACCTGTAATGAATTTTTTTGATATTCTTTTTATCTATCATTATTTCAGGCACAACTACGCCTCAACTGCTACGCAGGATGATGGATGATGG
>Ga0187833_10004280_pt1 | contig 14014 bp, 16 predicted proteins | sample ETNtaG_37_FD_167968 | JGI IMG/M metagenome (GOLD analysis project Ga0187833, IMG submission 167968) | Marine microbial and viral communities from oxygen minimum zone, Eastern Pacific Ocean - ETNP2014_SV_400_PacBio MetaG (Illumina Assembly) | ecosystem: Environmental > Aquatic > Marine > Hypoxic... | reverse complement strand
TGGCTTTTATCTTATATCCTATATAATCTAAAATTCCCTGCGTCTTTATAGCGCTTTCTTCTCCAATATTTATTTGAAAAATCTTCCCAGATTGCTTGCAGGTTTTTTCGAAAAATGTTTTTAGTTGCTCTTGCTCTTCCTGAGTTTTCTTAAATTCTGCATACTCCTTAGAATAAAGACCAAATTTATTTGTTCCCAATTCTTCAACTAATTCCTCTTTTTTTGCATCCTCCTCTTGAAGGAGTTTCCTTATCGTTTTCTGCTGCTCAAGAATTGGATGAGTTTTATCTTCCTTCTTTTTCCCAAAAATCGCCATTATTGACCCTCAGCTGTTTCTTCCGTCTGCCCCTTTCCTCTAATATCATTCTTTGCCCAGGTTTTCCAGCGTTTGAATATTTCTGCATTGTCAAAAGCTCCAAGCTCACGGTTAACATCATCTGAAATTATATGGAAATAGTTATTTGCCTTACCAACAAATGGGGCTTCCATTATATCTCGCCTGTTTGAAGTCCTTGAAAAGTCAACTATCGCACTCATTACATCAGAGCGGAGTTTTATATTTTCATATATTGCATCCCAGTTTCCTGCCCATTCCCTTACTCTTGAACCAATGTTCATGAGCATCGGCGAATCTCCATTCAGAAATGCATCACTTGCGTTTAACTGATCTTTCTTCGCATCATAGCCCATAAGCTCTATAAAGCCGTTCTCCTTCTTAGGATCATCAATCCAGTCCTTTCCGACTTCTGTAATATTCACTATTCTTCTAAATCTGTGCAGACCGTCGGCACTTCTTATCGGAGCCGGCATAACTATCAAGTCTGTTGCTTTGAAAGAAGTAGACGGAACTTTCAGGTCATTGACAACACGGTCCCAAAGTCCATAGGGATTGTCTGCGTGAATAGTTCCTCCTGTAAAGTTTGACAGAGCTCCAATACGCATAGCTTCATAAAGTGCTCGTGCCTCCTCGGAACGAACTTCACCGACAATCAGACAGGAGTCTCCCAATCTGAGAGCTGTCCTGATTCCTGCCTCGGCTGATATTTCGGTCTCCAGTTTAGTTATGGCTGAACGAACTTTCAGGGGAACAACATTAAATCCAAGAGACCTCATATCCTCTGCAGGAAGTTCAAGAGTGTCTTCTACAGTTATGATTCTGTACTTCTTCATAATCTGCATCATCGTTGCTCCTAAAACAGAGGTTTTTCCACTTGACCTTGGTCCTGCAAAAAGTACACTTCTTCCAGCATCAACGACGAACCACAGAAGTCCAGCTGAAAGCGCATTCATTGTCCCGTTTTCCATAAACAAGGGATAGGTCCAGGGATTGCTCCTATGTCTTCTGAATGCAAAGGCAAGTCCGTAAGGGCTGAGATTCTTGGTTATTATTGCAACACGGGCTCTTCCTCCAGGGACAATTGTTGAAGTATCTAGAACGGGGTTTGCCTCATCCAGTGGTCTGCCCGATTCCATCCTGAATCTGGCTGCCATTGCTGCCGCATCTTCCCGTGTCGGTATTATATTGGTAACACATTCTTCCCACTTAGAGTGCAGAAGTTTGATAGGAAGTTCCCCCACTGGGGCATTGATATAAAGGTCCTGCAAATTCGGGTCTGCAAGAAATATTTCTATAATTCCAAGACCTGTTGTATATCTTGTCAGAATTTGCGCCAGTGATTTAATTTGAGAATGACTTAGTTCTATTTTTCTTTCAGCGGCAACAGTTCCAATAAGGTCCTCAGCAACTCGTTCGAAATATTCCCTTGTCTGGTCTGTGAATTTTGTTGATGAAGGCTTATAGCCGACCATAACTCTGCGAGCAAGTCCGAGAGCCATATACTGGTCTTCCGGAAGCTGGAATTCAGGGGGAATTATGTGGTAGTAGTTCTCTGTCTTCCCCGGTATTTTATATATCTCAATATTGACATCCCCAAGAATTGTATAAGCATCAATTAATTCTCCCTTTGCAGGAGGTTTTACCATAAAGCGAGTAAGTGTAAAATTAGGTCTGATTACAGGAACAAAAATTTCTTCATAAATGTGCCTATCGCCTGGACTGATTTTCCCAACAAGAGGCATTACTCTCTTAATCAATGTCGTTTTTTCAAGATAATTCTTTATTACAAGAAGCACATCATTAACGAAATATTCATAGTCCTTTCTTGCCACTTCAAATTGGACACTCTTCAGTTTCCTCTGATAGGACTGTAGTTCGGCGAGAACTGTAAGATATGCCGCCACTGGATCTCGGCGCATTTTATCAAGAATCAAATCCTCAACAAACTTAAAGCGGTGTGGTGCATACTTATCCAGTGCCGTGCTGGTGGTTTTACTTTTTGTCAGTATATTTTCTTCTTTCAGTAAAAGGTCTATTACACCTGCAATTTCTGCGAGAATTCCTGTCTGCCGTTTCGAATATTCATATTCATAAGCCTCGGCAATAACAACTCTGCTCACATTTCTAACTTGTATAATCGCATCTATAACTCTGGACATACATTCTGGGTCGTCTTCAATAGAAGGAGAATAAGGACATCCGAGCCAGTTGAACCTAATTATTGTCTCATTTCCTTCTTTCTGAACCTCATAACTGCACGCCTTGGCCACCATTTTTAACAAAAAGCTTTATTAATCGCACCGTTAAATACTTCTCGGTTAAATATGGCGACAGCACGACAGACGCAAAAACAAGTTGATGTTTCTGATTTTGAGTGGCGCCTCAATGCTTTGATGACAAAAGTCAGAATTAATGAACAGAATGTCATAAATGAGAGAAAACATGCCCAGCTCCTCAATAAAAATCTCATAGATTTCAAAGGAGAACTGCGCGGAAAGATAGATTCTATTACCCAACAAAACCGAGAGCTCAAACTTTCAGTGAACAGGGTGAAGGAGCAGATAAAAACATTCACAAAAAAGCTAAAAGATCTGCCTTCAAAGGCGGAACTTAATGAGCTCAGAAGGATACAGGAGAGCGCAACATTATATGGAAGAGATATGTCAAAGGACGAGGCAGATGACATACTTGATAAAGTCCTTTCACAAATAGAACACAGAGAAACAGGAGAAGAAAATGGCACTACTGAAGAAAAAGAAGAATGATTACGACCCTCTAGAGGATGCACCTCCTGAGAAGGACAAACTAAAAGCAAAGACAGCCGGAGCCGATATAGAAAACATAAAAGAGGAAGTCGGATTTCCCAATTCTCCTACTGAGGAAGCCCCCCTTGAGCCTATGCCACCAGCTCCTCCTGTTCCACCAGCTCCAGAAGCCCCGGAAGCCCCTTTGGAGGCACCTCCTTCAGAAACTGGTCAGATTCCTGAACTTATTCAACCAGCTCCTGCAGGTCAGCCAGTCCAGTCTCAAGAAGAAGACCCACTGGCATTTCTCGAGGGGGCCGGTGTTGAAGTCCCTGCTGCATCTGAAGATACAAGTTCTCAAGCACTTCCCACACCTCCTTCTGAACTTCCACAGGCAAATCTCCCTCAACCTGAAGTTCTGGAAGCTCCAGGAGTTCAAGAAGAATTACCAATGGCACCTGCTGTGTCTTCAACACCGGCATATGATAATATGGTTATGAATGAGACTGATACAATCAGGCGCGAATTCGAGACAAAACTCTCACTTCTTAAAGATGAAATCAAGGCATTAAAGAAACTTGATGAGGAAATAAAAGTAGTTGTCGACTCTATGGACAGAATTGAACAGAAGTATGAGAAAGTGGAAATCCGTGCTGAAGATAATAATACAAAATTAACTGAAACACTTGATGATGTCAAGTCCACAGTTTCTGCAATAGACAAAATAATGAGCTCGGCACTGCCAGCCTTAATAAAAGAAGTCCGTTCAATTTCTGAAATAAAATCTAAAGGAAAGTAGTTTCTAAACCACTATCTTCAAAATGTAATATACTCCGGCAATTATTGCTGCAGCGATAGCCAGGTCAGCTATCATATTTCCATTGAAGAGTAAAAATCTGTAAATATTTGTCTGAGAGCCGACTGCATAATATGCACCGCTTGCGGACATCGCGGCTATCAACATATTTACCTTCCGGTCTCCTCCGAAATACTTTCTTCCAAGAAGATAAAGGGCTCCGAAAAAGATTATGAAAAGAGGTGCCACTGCCAGAATCCAGTGCGTTGTATACCAGTGTGGTGCGTAATAATATACCATTTTCGGTTCTCCCTACAATTTCCGTGAAAAATATGATATTTAAGTGTTTTGTCTTCTCTTAACCAAACATTGCCAGCGTAACTGCTATAAGAGTCCCTACAGTTATCCACATCGGCTGTCGTATACCTGCCGCGATGGAGTAGGCACCCTTAATAATGAGGGCCACTCCGACATAAAACATCAACTGGCTTTCAATTCCCATTGAAAAAAGTGAAACATTTGCATACCTCGGAACGCTCATCAGAAGAAGACCTGCCACAACATCGCAAAGGCTGAGGAAGGCAAAAGCAAGCCTAGTTCTTACCTGCATAGCCGCAAGAAGTACGAAAACTCCCACAACAATCGCTCCGGGGCTTGTCATACTAATCACTTCTAATCACCCCGTGAAACAGTGAATATGCTCCTTTAACCAGAAGAATTCCAGCCAAGTAATTTGCTAAAACAGGAGTAATTCTGAATGAAGCAAGAAAGACTTGAGAGTGCGGAACTGCCGCCAGAAGAAAACCTGCCGCTATGTCTATTATACTCATAATTATCAATATGTATGATGCCATGGGCTAGAACAATGAACTCACTTATTAAAATTATTTCCTATTACTCTATCCTCTTCGAACTGTCAGAACTTCATCAGACCAGGACTGAGTTGCCTGGGTTTTTACTCCACCTATTGCATAAATTCTTCCATTTGTTAGAAGTCCTTGTGTTCCACCGTGACCGTCTGGTGCAGTGTTGTTGCAAAGCTCGGCGTGGTCAGGTCTTCCCTGAGGAGCTGCTGCACATCCACTTGTGTTTCCCCAAAGAAGAAGTTGCCAAGGTACAGGATAATTTCCCGGAGCCGGATCGCTTCCATCTCTTTCGTGGTTGAAGTCAAGAACATCTATGTTGTTATCAAGTCTCTCTTTGAAGCTCGTAGCGCCTTCTATTATTATATTATTCAGTTTTTCGGCCGCCTGAGTATAGCTGTCATTCGCTAAAGGATTATTAGGTCCTGCCTCTCCAAGCCCTCTGAGATTCCATGCCTTTACTCCACAAGCTGCCTGAATATGATCTGCATGGGCATCATCGACCTCCCAGTTTCTGTATTCCAAGTCTTTTCCAATGTTATTTTCTGATATTCCAGCGTCTTCAGATATCGCGTTTATGGTTTGAACTGTTCCATTAATAATTGTAAGTGCATATGAGAGCTTCTCCATAACTCCGGTTTCTCCTGTGAATAATTTATATACCTGTCCAAGTCTCGCAGAGCTTGTAGGCTTTCCTTCAGCGTCGACACCTGTTGTAATAGAAGTTCGAACTTTCGCTGCCTTAATCTTTGGTGAGATTCCTCTTCCCCTCAACTGGCTTGCTACCAGATAGAGTCTCTGTGATGCTATAAGAGCTTCCTCATAAATTTCAGTTATTATTGTCTCAGAACCTCTTCCAGCTTCCTTGCTCAGTCTCACTGTCAAATCTTTTTTCTTTCCTGTTCCATAACGCTTCAGGAAGTCCTCTATTTTATCTATAAGTCCGTCGAGAGCCTCTGCCCCAAGACTGGCTATATCAAAAGCCTTTCCAGTCGGGTCCTTCTTTGTTATCATCTTGAGCATTTCTTCGCTGACATTCTTTACTTCATAAGTATTAGTAGCCGTAGACGCAGTTGCAGGAGCTGCTGCTCGGATTTCTGCAAGGTCAATTGTCAGTTTTCCAGCTTCTTTGATATCTTCCTTCATTTGTTCAAGACCGTTCTTTGTCTTTTCAAGGTGTTTAACTCTCTCTTCAAGTTCCTTTGGTATTTCGTCTGCCCAGAACTTGTTTAATCTATCCTTATATCTTTCCTCAAATAGCTGTTTTCCCTGCCTCATAACAAAGACAAGCAGTACAACTCCTATCATTATTAGTTCTGCCTGGTCTCCGTCAACAAAGAGTGTACCTATAATAAGAGCTCCGTAGAAGGTTCCTACCATCAGTCTGAATTCAGGAACTCCCTTTTCTCCTCCCTTTGAAAGGTAGTCGAAAACAAAGGAGTACATCAGGATGTATATGATAAGTTTCATAACATCCACCATACTAGCACGCCAGAATGGGTGCAGTGAAAATTGTCCTGTAAGGAAGCCGTTTGTAAAGTATCCAATAACTATGATTATACCTACCCAGTAGTAGGCTCTCATCAGGAGAACCGGCACCGGCGACTGTGATGAGGGAATCTCTGCCATTTTAACTATTTTTGAGTGGTAAACTTATTATTTAAGGCTTATTCTTATTCTTCTTTTACTCCTTGTTTTTCTTCCGTCTTCTCAACCCGTATAACCTTTCCTTGCTTCTTTATTTCACGGTTCATGAGCTTCAATTGCTCTTCATATTTTCCAATAAGTCCTGTAATCATTCCAGATAGTTTTCCAGCTTCTTCGATAAGTCTCATCCCTGTTTTTGAAGTTTCTAAGGTCTTCTTATTTGTCTTCGGATTACTCAGATACGGTAGTTTCCCATCAGCCTTAGCAGTCATTACCGCTGTTTCAACATGATGGAGTAGCTGTATCTCATATCCTACGGCTTGTGCTTCTTCTTCTTCTTCTCCTCGCTCCTGCTTCTGCAGTCTCATAACTCTTCTGAATATTTTGTGTTCGGCTGCCTCAAGTTCTTCTCTGTCTTCCCCTTCTTCCATCGCCTGGATAAGCGGAGCAAGCATCGAAATGAGTATCAACTTCTCCTGGTGTTCTTTGAGCTCTTCCTCTCCTATTTTTAGTTCTTTAAGAATTTCTACTAGGTCTGCAATTCCTTCAAACTCAGAACCCTTCTCACCCTCTATATGCGTTTTAACCTCTTCAAGAAGACTTTTTATATCTTTATCACCATCCAGCTTGGCGTTTATTCTTGCTCTCAAATCTCCTTTTTCCTCAAGGAACTCAATTACCTTGTCAATTTCTTCTTCAATTTCCATCGCAGATGAAATAAGTTTGTTAACAGTTTTCGTAACTGCCTTTATGAGTTTCGCTTCCTTTTTATCAACGTCTTTGGCAAGTGCTTGTTCTGCCTTTTCATTCGCCTTATTCTTTCCCCAATCTGTTTTGTCCTTCCCCCAGAACCATAATCCTAGCTCAATAAGTCCCAAAACTCCAAGTGGAAGTAGGAACTGTGACCTTGGCGTTACGAATATTGCAATCATTGACATAATAACAATCATCACTCCAATATTTGCCGCGAAAGCTCCGTACTTGTCTTTCTTGGAGTAATATCCAAGCATTATTCCCGCAGCCATAACTGTGACAATCATAAGTGAAACTTGTGTTGTATTAAATGAAAGATCGAGCTCTGCCTGCCCGCCACTGATGAGTGTATATGTGTAACCAATAAGAACTATTATTGCAATAACATTGAGGATTGTAGAAAGTGTTTTTACTGACTTATCATCATCGGCCATATATCTTTAGAGACCAGTATACCTTAAATATATTCCTAAAATACGAAAAGCTCTTCGTTTTCAAGGACTTTCATAGCGCCGGAACCGACCGCGCCGTCTAACAGACCGTGAGAATATTCCACAGCCGCGAGAGCCGTGACAAGTTCCCCCCTTTCAGCGAAATGTTTTGCATCATCACGGTAGGAAAGAGCCATATCATAAACTTCTTTTCCGTTTTCCAAAACTTCAAGCGATTCAAGCGCCTTCGAGGTCTTTTCTATCAGTCCCTGAACATATTTCGGTGTAAGTTCCATTTTATTTTTTCAAAAGCTCGAGCGCTTCCTCCTCTGCGAAGTGGAGCTTTCCAGGTATTATCAGAACCTGAAGAGGATCTCCAAAATTCTTCTTCAAAAGTTCTTCTGCTGTTCCTGATTTTACTACTGGCTTCGGCGAGCCTGCTCTTGCTATCCCGACCGCCAGACTGTCTTTCATAAAAACTTTTTCTTCTCTTACTTTTTCAATCTTCAGGAGCTTCTTCATCGCCTCATTTACCGTCATAAACTTTCCGTCCCGTATGTCTAGAAGGCAAAGAGTATGTGCCCCGATACTCTTGTTTTCTTCTATAATATTATAGGGGCTCTCCACATCTTCGAACGGTATTGATACAGTCTTCCCAAATTTATATACCTGCAATCCGGAAAGTCCAGCCGCCGCGCTTACAATTGAAACTCCGTGAATTATTTTACTTTCGACCCCGGCTTCTGCCGCGTCTAAAATCAACTGAGAATGAGTCGTCGCAGTCATTGCGTCGCCGCCTACAAGAAGTCCTACTTTCTGCTTCTTCGCCTTCTTCAGTATTCCCTTTCCAGATTCAACTTCTTCCCTGCTGAGTTCCTGAATCACCTTCCCTATTTTCGTCTCCAGCTTCTTCAAAGTCGAGCCGAACATTTTTGATGTATAGAATTCAGCGTAAAGAATATCGCAGTCTGCAGCCTCTTCCTGAGCCTGAAGGGTCATACTGCGTTCATCCCACAATCCAATTCCGATTATTTTTATCATATTATCAATCCTACTCCTGCGGCCAGCAATATTGCCAGTGGAAGTCCAACGAACCAGCTGAACAATATATTTCTTGACACTTCTTCTCCGACTCTGCCTCTTGCAATTCCGACTCCCATAGTTGCCGATATGAGAGTTTGCGTAATAGAAATTGGTATGCTGAGGTATATAAATGTCAGGGCAACGACTCCGGCGGATATCTGAGCCGAGAAGCTCCGGATTGGGCTCAAATCAGTTATCTTTATTCCAACTGTTTTCGCAATTTTATAACTCCAGGTTGTAAGACCTAAAATAACTCCTGCAGCTCCAAGAACTGAAAGCGGACCTGCTACCATAACTCCTCTGAGCATTCCAACAACGACTCCTATTGAGTTTCCCCCAATTGAGAGGGACATTATAATTAGTGCTATAATCCCGGGGATTGCGAACTTCCTCTCAAATTTCTCTCTTTCTCTGATTGACTTCCTTTTGGACAGCGCAGTCTTCTTTATTATATTATATAGTAAATAACCTCCAGCAAATCCAGCGAGAGGCGAAACAAAGAGTGCTATCAATATATTTCTGAAAAGCCCGTAGTTGAAAGAAATTCCTGCAGTGTAGGCATATCCTGCCGCGGCTCCAAGAACAATATAAGTCGTAAATATTGGAAGCTCCTTCTTGGCTGTAAAAGTCAGAAGAAGTCCAGTTATAACAAGGACAACTGTCATTCCGGTCGCATCAAATGAAACCAGCTCATTTCCTACGGTATCTATAATTCTTCCCGAAAGGTAAGTGGCTCCAACAATCACAGAAAGTCCGGAAATTATTACAGCTTCACGGAGTCTCATCATTCCACTACCTATGCTGATTCCCAGCATTGCGCCCATGGTGTGGACTCCCACGGACCAGGAAAGATAGAGTGCAAGAATAACTGCAAGCAATTCCATAGTTTTCAAATCTCTCTGCACTATATTATACATTGCGGTGAATCCCAAACTTATAAATATCTTCCACCTCATTTTCTATTCATGGTGGAATTTTTCTCTGTTCTTAAACCGGACAAGACAGACGAGTTCTTCTCGTCCCTTGAGCTCTTCATAGGGCACATTCATGACAGCGTAGTTTCTATGGAAAAAACATTGGAGCACTACTGCAATGATGATATAGATGCTGTCAAAGAGCTCTCAGAAAAAGTCCTGCGTTCTGAAAAGAAAGCCGATGTTATCCGAAGACATATGGAGCAGATGCTTTACAAAGGAGTTCTAGTTCCCTTCGGAAGAGAGGACAAATACAATCTTCTAGAAGCTCTCGACGATGTTGCAGACCGTGCTGAAATCGTTGTAAGAATTGCAAGAATAGAGAGACCAAAAGTTCCCGGCACAATAAAAGATGGTCTCAAGGATATGGCTTCTCTTGTCGTAAAAACCTCGAAGAATCTCAAGAAATCCGTTCTGAGTCTGGATAAAAACCTCGACCAATCAATACAAGAAGCCACCTCTGTTGAGCTAGACCGCGAAAAAGTCCGAAATGAAGAATTTAAACTTCTTGAAATTCTTTTCAGTGATAAGAAGAACACAAAACTTCAGCTGATGCTTATTAAAGAATTAATTTCACTTTTGGGAAGAGTTGCAGACAGGGCCGAGGAAGCAGCCGACAGGGTAACAACTCTTGCTGTAAAATACCAGAATTAATCACTCACTTTTGAAGCTGTCAAGAACTATTTTTAGGCTTCCTATTATTATAGGACCAAGTATTATTCCAGCTACTCCAAAGGCCATTGGTCCTCCGATAAATCCTAACAGAAGAAGTGCTGGATGTACAGGACTTCTCCTCTGAGTCAGCATTGGAGTAATTATTACTTGACCTATTCCGAAGATTAGTCCTGCAACTGCAAGGACGAGTGCTGCTGTCATATCTCCGACAAGATAGCTGTACACACCAAGTATTGCGAACATTACCCAGCTTCCTACCATTGGTATCAATGTCGTCACAGAAACTAATATGGCATTAAATGTTGCCAGTTCTATTCCAAGAATCAGAAACAAGGGATAGGAAAGTGCACCGAAAAGTATTGCAGTTCCAAAGTATCCATCTATTATTCCAATCATTAGGCTGTTTATATTCTTGACAATTTTCCTGTGCTTTGGTTTGTTCGAAAGTTTCTTGATATATTTTGAAATATCGTCCCAGTTTTTCAGGAGTTCGAAAAGCGCTAAGAGCATTATGAAAAGATTGAGAACAAGTATTGGGAGGCTGATGAAGAGCGTTCCTGATGCCTCAATTCCTGCCTGTATCGCAGGAGATAGCGAGTTTATATCAAAACTAAGTGCAGTTCCTTCAAAAACAATAGCAAGTTTTCCTATAATCTTCGTTGCAAAGTCTGCTATGCTTCCTGAATTTGCTACAAGTGATTTGACTGTCGCGGCAACGGGGAATAGTATTATGAGTAGGACAAGAGTAGTAACTGCCGCCGCAGAAGTTCCGGCTCCAATTTTCCCCGCAAGCCTCTTATGGAGAGGTCTTCCGAGATAGCCGAACACAATTGCAAAAACTAAGGGGGCAATTATTGGATATAAAACTACGAGGGCCAGTGCAAGAATCAGCGCCAGCTTAATTTGGAGAACTTTCATAGATTCATCTAATTAAAGTTATTATATAAATCTACCACTTCTGGCGGACTCCGCCTTCAGTTATTATTCCTCTGAAATAAACTTTCTTTGTTATGTCAAAAACAAGATTCTCAACTTCAACGCCTGGAAGTTCGGCTCCTTCTAAAATTTCTTCAGCCGGTCTGCTCTCTATATCGACTCCCTTTCCTTCTGTATCAAATTTAATCCTCTGAGTCGCAACATACATCGGAACTCCAAATTCCTTTGCAGCAAGAGCAAGTCCGAGAGTTCCTATTTTATTTACAACATCTCCGTTCTTCAGAACTGTGTCTGCCCCGACCATAACCATATCGACACCAGGCATAACACTTGCAACAGCCGAATCAACTACAAGTGTCGTCGGTATTTCGTGCTCGGCAAGCTCTTTCGCAGAAAGAAAGCCCTGCTTACTTGGTCGTGTTTCTGTGCATATCACCTTAAATCGCTTTCCTTTGTCCCAGGCTTTTTTCAGAAGTCCTGTTACTGTGCTGGAATGGCAGTGAATTAAAATAAGCTGTCCATCTCTCACTACTTCTGATCCCTTCTCAATAAGTTCATTAAAAGAATCTTTAGTATCTGCTATTAATTCCTTTCCTGCAAGAAGTGCTGCTTCTTTCAGGTCAGGCATTCCAAGATTAATGGCCTCAACCTTTTCTATAAATGCCCTCACAGCATTTGGAAGAGCTATTGCACTCGGTCTTGCTTCTGCGAGTTTTCTCCCTTCTGCTCTGAGCTGAGAAAGAAAATCATCACGGCTTCCTGCCTGGCAACTTTTTATAAATTCTTCCAGAGCCTCTTCTGCCGCTATTGCTATAGTAACAGCTCCTTGAATCTTCATCTCCTTTATATCGCGTGCGACACTTTCAACACTCATACTATGCAATAACAATTCCTTTGTTTTAAGCTTATTGGGTTTGAATTGTATTAACTACCTGCTCGGCGAACTCGACAAGATTTCCCTCACAATAATCTTTTATCTTGTCAACATTTGAAACACTTATAGTCCCTGTCTCCTCAAGAAGTGATAGCGGAACTTCACAGTCCATTGACCTGCCCTTGACAGTTATACCAAGAACAGAGCCTGCGTCTTCTATTCTTACAAACACTTCACACTTGTCTCCTTTCATTCCCTTAACTTCAGTGTAGCTCACTACTTTGCTATCTTCCTCTCCTCTGGAGGTCAGCCCTGTTGCGGGGGTGCAGGACATCAGAGCAGATTTAAGACAGGCTTCGTCATTTCCACATTCCTGTGTTTCGACTCCTTTCAATATTCCAGACTTTGCCACAAATGTAACAAGAACAACTAATAAAATAACTCCAAATATTATTCCGGATATTAAAACAATTCTCTTATTCTTTATTTTCTTTACATCTTTTTTCGTCTCGGCACTCTCTGGTCTGACTTTTTTCGGAAGAGCCTGTTCAATGGCGGCTTCGACATCAATGGATTTCCAACCCGTTGCTGTGAGAGCGCTACGAACATCGTCCGGACTGTGTCCGGCGGCCAACTGTTCCTTTATATAGTTTATAATTTCTTGCTCAGTCATTTTTTATTTTAAATCTCAGAGTCGCTCCAATCCCCCCAAGGCTCTCAAACTGCTCAGATTGTTCATGAGACCCACTGATTATTAGTATTTCTCCTTTCATATCCCGTATATCTTTTATGAGTGTCTCAACTTCTGTAATGCCGTCTATCTTCGATTTCTTCAGCCTTGCATTTGAAACCACAAGAGTGTCTATCGCTCCCATATTCCTGGCTTCCATAACGTCTTCTATTCCGCGGACAGCCAGACCTCCATCTTTACTAATTTCAACAAAGAATTTTTCCAGGAACTGCATTTCTATCCTGACTTTTGTCTCCTTTACAATGCGATCTATAATTCCACGCCTTACAATCTCCTGAAGACCCCGGCTTCCCCCGGCACTTATGTGTTCGAGAGCTACCATGTCTATGAGCTTTGGATATTTGTTTTTCAGAAAGGCTCCGAAGTCGTCTCTGATAAATCCTGGTCCGGCTACAACGGCGCGGTCGATATCAGGGTAGTTCTCAATAACCTTGGCAACTAGATGAAAAAATTTGAGTGTGTCAGATTCGTGGGCTTCCTCTTCCTGCTTTCCGGATATACTCTCACTGACTTCTCCAAGTTCCTGCACTCCGTAATCTCTGAGCATTCCAATAGCTCCGTGACCGTCTTCAATTGCAAGAAGAAGTATTTTTGACCGGACCGCTTTTGCGGCTTCATCAAGCCTGAGAAGCTCGGAAGGAGTCCACTCAATTTTCTGTAGTGTAACTACCATCCCGGTTTTCAGATTCAGCGTATGTGTCACTCCGGTAGGCACAGTCTCGGGACCCGCCACTATATTACCAGTCACTCTGAGCCTGTCAACTGTCTTGTCAAACTCAATATTCTCAGCTTTCACTGAAATAAGAACTGTGTCTTTTTCTTGCCTCTCCGCTCTTTTAGTATCTCTATTTAATTCTAGTCGCCTTTTTGTCAGAGCCCTGACTATATTGCCAACTTCCATAAGCTCTGAAAGATACCAGAGGTCGTCAGGTACTTCCAATTTCAAATCAATACGACCTTCTTTGAGGACCTTTTTCAGGATTTTCATCTTCTCTTATTCTTTACCAATAGCTTTATAATATTATATCTACTAGTCCCCTTAGAACTATGGCTGTCAATAAAATGCTATTCAGGAGCCCAGTCCAGAGGGTGATTTATTAGATGGCTCTGAAAGATATTTTTTCATTAATTGTTCTCGTTATTGTTCTTA
>Ga0187833_10004279_pt1 | contig 14016 bp, 13 predicted proteins | sample ETNtaG_37_FD_167968 | JGI IMG/M metagenome (GOLD analysis project Ga0187833, IMG submission 167968) | Marine microbial and viral communities from oxygen minimum zone, Eastern Pacific Ocean - ETNP2014_SV_400_PacBio MetaG (Illumina Assembly) | ecosystem: Environmental > Aquatic > Marine > Hypoxic... | reverse complement strand
TTGGGCGTGATATGAAAGATTCTCAGGGACAATATCTTGATCGAAAAGCTAGAAACCAATATTATAAGCTTCAAAAATGGCAGAATAGGGTTCGAACAACTCCAGCTGAACGAAGCCTTTCAGGTGTATTATTCAAAATAACAGAAGTTTCTCGAAATCTTAATCTCCCAAGGAATGTTCTTGAGACAGCTGCTCAGATTTATCGAGATTGTGCTCGGTTAAAGGTTTCCAGAAGTAAATCGATTATTGGAATGACAGCTGCATCTGTATATCTGGCATGTAGAAAATGTGATGTAGGGCGCTCAATTAAGGATGTTGCTGAAGCGGCTAATACAAATCAGCGTACGGTGGCAAAATATTATCGTCTTGTTCTAAAAGAGGTAGAAACTGATTATATTCCTCCTCCTTCTATCTGGAAGTATATCTCAAAACTTGTGAATATGGCGAAGATAAATCCTCGAGTGGAGAGACTAGCGCTCTTAATTGCGCGAAAGACTAGCGATAGCAGAATATCTAGCGGAAAGGCTCCTGCTGGTCTGGCTGCTGCTTATGTGTATATCTCTTCCGTTATGCTGGGAGTACATATTCCACAAAGAGAGATTGCAGATATTGCAGAGGTAACTGAGGTTACTATACGAAATAGATGCCGTGAAATTCTCGAGATCTTTACTATTACTCAATCTCTTAAGGTCTTAGAGTAGCCGTAAAAGAAATATACCGATGGGAAGAATAATATATGTGAACTATTCAACGAGATAATAAAATGAAAAAACGATCAACAATAAAAGATTCTAGTGGAGAATTTGAGTCAATACCAGTAGAAAAAGAAGAACCATCTTCTGAAACTGAAATTAAATCTAAACCAAAGAATCCAGTAGAAAAAGAAGAATTTACTGCTACTATTCATGTGGATGTCCATAAAGGCATTGTGGATCCTTCTAAAGGCATTACTGAAATGATATCCGATGAAATCGATAATTCTGAAGAAGAAAATGAACTTCTTGACTTTACATCTAGGGTCTACAAGTTGGTTGTAGAGCACGGAAAGGAGGGGGTTCTTCAGAGTGAACTGTGGAAGAAGCTGAGTTTGACAAGCAGGGATGGATCTAGACTTGCTATTAGGTTAGAAAAGAGGGGTATGATCAAAAGAGAAAAGATATTGGAAGGAGGAAGATGGACCTATAAGCTCTCACCTTTGAGACTTCCAGCACAGATAAGGTCTATTGAAGAATCTCCTTGTATAACATGTCCTGAAGAGTTAAAGTGTTCTATTGATAGTGCAGTTAGTCCCCATATATGTTATTATATTGCAGAATGGGCATTACGTGAACATCTTAGATCACAGAATATCATGGCCACTCCAGAAGTAATTTATGAACGCATGTTCACAATGAAAGTATAGCTTTAAATGAATAAGCTTTTTTCCAAGAATTTTATTAGGTGTGAGTGGCACTGAGGTACACAGATGCAAAACGAGATCTTTACCGTAAATTAGCTAAAAAAGAAGGATATAAGAGTCGTGCAGCATATAAGCTGATCCAGATAGATAAAAAATATAATATCCTTGTGCAAGGTAATATTATTATAGATTTTGGAGCTGCTCCTGGAGGCTGGATGCAGGTCTCTTCAGAGAGAGTTGGTGCAAACGGATTAGTTCTTGGAATTGATTTGAAGCGAGTAACTCCATTTGCTGAAAACACTAAGACCTTAACTTATGATATATTTGATCCGGCCATTTGTGAAGACATTCTACGTATTCTTCCTCGCAAGGCTGATGTGGTTCTTTCTGATCTTGCTCCTGATATTATCGGTGTATGGCAAGTAGATCATCTTCGTCAGATTGACATGGTTTTGAAGGTAGTCGATCTTCTACCGCATATTCTGCAACTTAATGGTAGCACAATTCTAAAAATCTTTGAGGGTGAATCTACACGAAGCATTATAGATACAGTAAAGGGTATCTTTGGTAAAGTGCATATTTCTAAGCCTCCTGCAAGTAGAGGAAAAAGTAGCGAATTTTATCTTGTATGTGAGAAATATCGTGAAAACTAATCTTGGGCGAGCATTTTAACAATCTTTTGAAGTATCACGTTTGATGCGTCAGTCTTGATTCCTTTTGAATTTAATGCCGTTCTTGATGCTAGGTAACCTTCTTTCTTAATTGCTAGGATAATAGAGTTTAAGCTTGGAGTAGTAACCCCTATTTTACTTGAAATCTTGTCTATTGTAAAATAAGTTGGTGGCATATCTATTTCTTGAAGAGCGATAGATGCAATTTTTGCACCCATCTTAACTAAATTCATGTCGCAGTCTTGGACCAATTCTGTAAGAAATTTTTTATTATGAATAGATCCCGTCCATAAAGGCCCAGCGTGTTTCATGAAAGTTTTGCAGGCAGGACATTCCTTATTTGGAACAGTGTCTACCATTCGATGACCGCATTTAAAACAATGCAAAATATATCCTATTTCTTTGTATGTTTTTTCTTCCCACCCAGCCCCAGTATGAATTGTCATATATACTCTAAAGTAATGACGTGTTCTGTAAGCGAATACAGGTTTTATCCCTAATCCAAGTCTCATTGCATTGTGGGCTGCAGACCCGAAAAGTAAGCGGATTCCGATTTCATGGCTATATTCTGTCCTGAGGGAATGTCCTTGATATTTTCGATATGAAACTTTGGGATAGACTCCGCATAAAACCGGCATATCTGTTGCTGTAGTAGAGAACAATCCATTATTTTCTATAGATCTTAAAGCACAGTCAAGGTATGGCGCAGGTGAGCCGAATGGATCAATATCTAGAATAGTAAATCTTTTTTTTGGAGCGGAATGTGATGCTAGAAATCGACAAATATCTAAATCTGAAAAAAAACACTTCTCAGAGACTTGATTTAATTGCGCTGATTTTTTAGCTAATTCAATTGCTTGCAGATTACCATCATTTATGAAAACTTCTTTTATATCTGGTACTTCAACTGCCACTCTTATTCCCCTAGCTCCCACTCCTGCAAGTGAATCCGCCATAACCGTTAATGATGTCTTATCTTTGGAGAATATACGATATGCTGCCATAGATATATCTCTGTTTATTTCTGCTTTTGGGTTAAAAAAAGCAGGTGTTCTAGGAGGTATAATTGATTGTATGCTGGCTTCAGGTACTAATAGCTCTGTTTTTCCTTCAATTATTTTTTTTACCAGCTCTTTTGCGCCGGTTTTATTCACTTTCTTTCAGCTATCCAAAGGACTTTGAATACATAAATTCAGCTTTTTTGTTTCTTTGTTTCAAGTCTCTGTTCACCACGAATCATAGATAAGCGTGAAGCCAACTCTTTGATTACTTGAATCTTCGGCTTATTACGCTCAATTGATACATATCCTGAACTGATTTGCATTCGTCTAGGATATGATGCTTCTTTCGTTTCTGGCTTGTATCCTGCTCTTTTTGCTGCTTCTTCGAGTTCTTTAAGAGATGGGTTTCGTATTGCCATATTAAGTGGGACTCTTCTTCCTTCCTCTCTACTGAATCCTGAATTAAAATAATCTATCCAGATTACGAGTCTATCGTAATCTTTCATAGCTAGCTACACTACTTTATGAGGATGGCGTTTACTACTCCATCCTGTCCTGGACGTGATGAAACTTTTGCTTTACCTTTTTCAGTTTCTAAAATGGAACCTTTTGTGATCACACCACGTCTTTCATAATCTCTATTTGCTGGATTCTTAATGACTTTTAGTATTATTGTTTTCTCAGTCTTCTTAGTTGAAGGGTCAACAACATTAGCATATTCTGCACTCTTTAGCCCTTTTTTTAATCCTCCACCTCTAACGTTCCTTGTAACGATTTTATTTTCGCCCTTCACACTTTCAATTGCATATCGGCTCTTTTCATAGGCACGACTGCCTCTGTATGCTTTACGTCTGCCTCCTGTTGCCTTTCTTTTTTTCAGGTTCTTAATTGGCTTAATCAAACGGCTACCCTTTATTCGAGGAAAAAGCACATTTTAAACTTTATTAGGTATTTATGAAGTTATTTTTCGTGTTGTTGAGAGTTTTTGCTTAATCTTAGTTGGTTCCTTGCTTAGTCCAAAGTAATCAGAGAAAGAACTACTTGTTCGGTAAATACTACTTCTTCCAGATCGTTGTGAATCAACAAAACCGAGTTCACGTAGTTCCTTTAGGTGACTATATGCTTGAGATCCTCTTCTTGCAGCAAGATCTGTACTAGATATCGGTTGAAGGTAAGCTACGTGGGTGAGTGTATTGAGAACAGACCTAGTCATTAGAGGTCTGAGGGAAAATTTTCTTGCTACTTTTGTGTATTGAGGCTTTAATTGCATTACAAACTTCTGTCCCGGTAGCTCGCTGATTTCCAGTGCAACCATATTTTCATTAAAACTTTTCAATATATCCCGCACTATCTTTATTGTTTTTCGTTTAGAAGTTATTCTTGCAGCTTTTGCTAATTCTGTAATTTCTAAAGGTCTACCATAAGCATATAATGCGGATTCAATTCGTGCACGTATCTCTTCATCGCTTACTGGCATCTTGGATTGCTCCCACTATCCATATTTCTTCTTCATCCTGAACTATTCTTATCAATCCATCATTAGCAATGAATAGGAGAAGCAGAAGCGTTCTTACTCTATCTAAGGTGTTCATATCCATAACATATTCGCTGAAAAGTATCCTTTCCCTTTCTCTAAGGAGATTTCCAATTTCTCTCTTAAGTTCCTTGAGTGCCCTTTGAATTTGGACAGAAAAAGTATCTACTTCAATAATAGGGTCTACTTCTATCACGCTAGGCTTGGGCTTCTCAATTTGTTGAGAAATCATTTCTTCAAGAATGTTTTCCAATGTATTTACAAGATCATCAAGATTTGTTGTAGATAATTCATATCGGTAAGGGATCTCCAACATTTGAGGTGGATCTGTTCTATCGATGATCCGACGTTTTATCTTCAACTTTTCAAAGAGAAAGAGACTCTCTACTTTCAACCTATAAATTAAAGCCGATGATAATGCTGCAGATCCACATAATCGAAGATCCGGTGTTTCCATTTGCTCAATGATCTTGATAAACATCTCTAGAAGTTCTTGAATATCAACTTCCCAAGGTTTCCTATTTTTCATTTCAATAGGATTAATAAGAATATTTAATGGAGGCTTTGACAAATCAGTCTTCTCTTTAACCACTTCTGGCCACGACTCCTACACCCGTTTTATACTTGATAATCTTTGATGTATCTTTTTCCTTATACAAACCATAGATTAATGACGCACGAGTTAACATTATATCTTTCAAAGTTACTGCAATAATTTGTGAACTATTAGCTTTTTCTCTTAATAAATCTGCTAATCGCTCTGCATATATAACATCTAAATGTGCATCGATTTCATCAAAAAGGTAAAAAGGTGAAGGGTAAACTGATTGGATCGCTAAAATCACTGATAACGCTGATACTGTCTTTTCACCTCCACTTACAGCACTTGATTCTCTTGGAAGGTTATCCGGAAATTGCGCCATCAGAAAAATACCTTGGGAAAAAATATCATCAGGATTTTCAAGTTCCAACCAAGCGGAACCTCCAGTGAGCTTTGAGAAAATAATTCGCAGTTCTCGGTCAATCTTTTCAAAGCCCGTTAGAAACACTTTTTTCTTTTCAGAGTCCACCTCTTCGATAAACTTCACTATTACATTACGTTCCTCTTCAAGCTGATTACGCCTTAAAGACAGATTTTTGTATCCTGAAAACACTTCCTTATAGGAACTAACTGCCAGTAGGTTGACATGATTCTTGAGTCGTTGGTATTCAATGTTTAATTGCTCATTAAGAACTTCTGCATTATCAAATGTCTCTATGGGTTTGGTATACCCGTAAAGCGTGAGTTCACTCAGAAGGTTTTGTTCAGTTTGTTGTAACATTTCAATACCTTTTGAAGTGGATATTGTCTCTTTCTCTATGTTAGTGATAGATTTCCTTAGACCTTCCCTATCCTTAGTCATTCGTCTAAGTCTAGTTTCATATCTCTCAAGAATTGGTCTAGATTTCTTTGATTTTGTTATCGTTTCTTTTACATCTTTCTTCTGGTTTGTCAAGTTCTGCGAAAGTTTTTTCAGTTCTTCTCTTTCTTCTTCTGTGAAGACTATTTTGTCCTTCAATGTTACTTCAGATCCTTTTATTTGGTCTTCTAATCTAGAATAACTTGGCTCCATATTATGTTTAAGATTACCTTCGTCCCTCGAGAGTTGAGTTTCAATTTCCCTAAGTTTGTTAGTTATGTCTTCAATAAACCGGTTCTTGATTTTTTTCTCCTCTTCTAAGCTTCTTATATCTTCAAATATATTCTGGGATGATAATTGACTAAGTTTCTCTTCATATATAGCTATCTTGTTATTTACAGTGATTTTTTTATCATCAAGTTTAATAATCTTATTATTAATAAGTTCAAAATCTCTTTTTGTCTTTCTTAAACGTGCCTGAACTTCTTTATTTAGACTTCTGTATCTTTTGATAAATGCTCTAACACTGCTTCTCTCAACTTTTATTCTTTCTAGGGACGATCGTAAGCGCATTTTTTCTTCTGTTAATCTTTTGGCTTCTGACTGTAGATTATCAATATTTGACTTCCGCTTGGATATAGTGCTTTTAAGAGACGATAATGCTTCTTTAATCACACCAAGAGATGCTTCATCTTTAACAAGTTCCATTATTTCATCTAATTTGGCAACATAACCCGTCTCGAATGCAACGCTTCTGGGTTCAAATAGATCACCAGAAGGTGTAACACTCTTGAATCCCTTTGTGGAAACTAAGTATCCTTCACGGGAGTTGTTTACAAGGATTGTATCTCCAAATAAGAAGTTTATCAATCCTTCAAGTCTTTTGTCACAATTTATCACATCTGCAAGTGTACCTATTATTCCATCACCTTTAGGTACATTAATCCTCTTTGAATCCGTTATCTCGGAAAGAGGAATGACAGTAATATTCCCTATTTTTAGGCGTTTTGCAACCTCAATTGTCTTCAACATGGCGTGAAGATCACGAACAACTGCTGCATTCATCCATCGTTTACCCGCTGCTTGGACTGCAGCTTTATACTGGTGTGAGTATGATACTAATTTATCGATTCTACCAATATAACCTTTGATTGCTCCGGTCTTTGCGAGATCCTCCAGGCGTTTTAATCCCAGTTCATGAGCAATTATCTTCTCAGCCATGTTTTTTTGAACTTCATATTTTAGAACAACATCACTCGCTTTGCTTAAAGTGGCAATTGCCTTGTCAATTTCATCTTGAAGATTTGTTTCTTTATCTGTTAATCCAGTAAGTGATGATCCTACTTTCTTAATTGAAACCTTCTCCATTTTTTCAAGATCGTCAGCTTTCTTCAATTGGTTTTCTAGATGTTGCAGAGTTTCTTGAAATGGCTGAGCTTTGTCTTTTTGTGCAGCTAGACTTTCGTTTATAAGTTCCCTCTTATTATCATTAATCTCTAGTTGACGTGTAGTCAAGTTTAATGTTTCTTTGTATTTTGAAATCCGTTTAACAAGATTATCTGTTTGAGTTCTTTTCCTCTCTTTTGAGTTTTGAAGCCGTATCAATTGTGCATCGATTCTTTTTATTGAAGTCTCTGACTCTTTTTTCATTTTTTCAATTTCTGCAGAATTAGCTTTTTCATTCTTTATACGAGTCCCGATAGCATCCAACTCTTTCTTTTGTTGTGCTTGCATTTTCTTTAGGTGTGGCAATGAATTTTCAATCTTTCTAATAAGATCCTTTGCTTCTGATACTTCTTCCTTTAATCTTGCAATATCACTTTCAGCTTTTCCAATTGCAAATTGAAGCTCGACTTTTTGGCCTCCCGAGCTATCCATAACATTGGACACAAATTTCTTTCTTTCGTTTTCTGCTTCTTCAATCTGTATATCCATTTCATCTAAATCCTTTCTAAGTCGATTTTTTCCAAGTCTATAATCCTCAAGAAACTTCTTCTCATCTACAATTCTCTTAATATTCGATGATAATTGTCTAGATGTTATGACTGCATTCAACCATCTGATTTCATCTTCGAGTATCTTCAATCTATTTTGATCATTCATCTCACTTTCAAGTGAGTCTACTCTATTTTTCATCTCGTCTATTCTGGCCAAAGCGATTTGAAGCTTAGTATCTGCGTCTCGAAGCTGTTCAATGGCTCTTTTTTTCTTATCATCAAACTGTGCCACTCCTACAATTTCTTCAATTAACTCTCGTTTTTCATCTGGGTTAAGCTCTGATAGTCGGGTTATGACGCCTTGAGGTACCATGTTTAATCCTTCTGGAGAAATAAGTGCTAGGTTCAAAAGCTCTGAAAGTGCACTCTTTGTGATCCTTTTTCCGTTAAGAAAATATTGGTTTTCACCAGTTTGCCTGAGTTCTCTTGTTACCAACACATTATTAGAATCAACAGGTATCCTTCTTGCAATGTTGTCAAAGGTTACTGTAACTCGAATTGCCAATGGTCTCTTAACACTGGGTCCACCATCAAATATCAGAGAAGTTAATCTGTCGACTCTAAGCTTTTTAGAACTATTTTGACCCAAACAAAACATAATTGAATCCATTATATTTGATTTTCCAGAGCCATTAGGCCCTGTAATTGCTGTAAATTCTTCGTCGAACTTTATTACAACTGTTTTGTTTCCAAGTGACTTGAATCCGCGTGCTTCTACTTTCTTAATGAAGACCATATTCGATCACGTTAAAGGATGACTAATGGCTCCGGCAGAGACAGTAAGCAATTTACATTAACATGTGAAAAGGGGATTTATAAGCTTGGTGAAAAATAAAAGATCTTGCTTATGCACTATATATCCAATGTTTAGGGTAAAAGAACAATTATGATGTATTTTATCGTGTATTCTTTATGATGCGTCGTTTCATCGGTGTATTAGATTTGTAGTCTTTCATGTGGAATGTATTTTCTTCAGCTGGAAACTTTCCATTAACGACTTCATCTCGGTAAGTTTCGAGAGCTTTCTGTATATCTTCTGCTAAATTCGCATATTTTTTTATGAACTTTGGAGTAAACTTGTCATATAGACCAAGAATATCATGAAACACAACTATTTGTCCATCACAGTATGGACCTGAGCCTATTCCTATAGTGGGTATACTTAGTCTCTCGGTAATTACTTTCGCTGTTTCGCTTGTGACCATTTCTAATACTATCGAGAATGCACCAGCTTCTTCAAGTGCTACAGCATCCTTAATGATCTCTTCTGCGGTATTCTCAGTCTTACCTTGGACTCTATAACCGCTCCATAATGGAGATGTTTGAGGCATAAGTCCAACATGGCCCATAACGGGAATTTTGGCACGATTTAGAGCTTCGACTCTATTTTTCATTTTTACTCCTCCTTCAATCTTAACTGCATCTACACCTCCTTCTTTCACGAATTTTCCTCCATTTCTTACTGCATCTTCATCACTGGCTTGGTAACTCATAAATGGCATATCTCCTACAATCAAAGATCTCTTATTTCCTCTTGTAACAGCTTTACTGAAAAGTATCATTTCATCTATTCCTATTGGAATTGTTGTTTGGTATCCAAGTACAACCATACTTGCTGAGTCTCCAACTAATATCAGGTCAATTCCTGATCTATCTACAAGGGCAGCTGATGTATAATCATAAGACGTTACACATGTAATCTTTCTGCCTTCATTTTTCATACGTAGAATCTCTGAAATGTTAATCTTTTTCATCGAGCATTTACCCTAATAGCTGAAACTTTTTCCAACCTTTTTACGATATAACCAAGACTTTTACCTAGATTGACTTTATTGTCAAACCTTTTTATTATATCTTCGAGAATATTTTGGTCAATCTTTCTTAATATTTTCACTTCTTCCAGAAGAAGTGGCATTGCCCTAACAACATTATCCACTATAGTTATTGAAGCAGTTTGGGCTGTCCGAGAGAGTGGGTTTAGATCAATTGTTATAACCGTTTTACCTACCTTTCTTAGTTCTGCAGTTCTATCTCCATCTTCAAGAGGTACTAAAACAGTGTCTGCGATCATTATACCCTTAGGGTCCACCCATCTGCGAGAACTCTCTAATCCCTTCATATCCAACGACGCTTCCTTTCCAACTCCAAGAACATTTTTTGCACCAAAAGATTTCAATTTCTCCATAATTGCATTTTCTCTTTTATGAGTTCGATGGAAAAGATTTACTTCTATCTTTGCACCTACACTTTTTGCAATTTTTACGATTTCTTTAGGAGTTAATGTGGCAACATTACCATTAACTGAAATGATTGGATTCTTAGCAAGTAGAAGTGCAGCAGCTGCCACTTTAATTGCCACAGTAGCTTCAGGAATCGTTAGTTCACCTAAGAGATAATCAAAGGCTTCTCCACGACCGTGAGCTATCAATCCCTGCTCTACTATTATTCCTTCAGTATAACCTTCTTTTACCTTTTCTCGCACTCGAAGTGATTCCGCCCGCGGATGTACTTTTGGTATCTTTGTTGTTGTCAAAGTAATCTAGCACCTCTTTTTTCGATTTGACTTACTATTATTCTCTTATTACGCATTTTATATTTAGCGAAGACTTTTTTTAATTCATTTACTTCATTCTGTCTTACAAGTGAAAATAAGGTATCTCCAAATAATGCAATTCCGCAAACAAAACCTCTGTCCTCTGCCTCCTTTGCAGCTTTTTTCAGTTTATGATGTATATCAATCAATTGAGAAAATTTTTTTGATAGGTTTAGGAAATTCTGGACTGAGTGATCAGAAAGAAAAAGATAAACATATTGTTCACCCAATTTAGTGATATCGTTTTTTCTCTTTAGTTCCTTGAGCATTTGCTCTGTAGATTGAATTCCTAGTTCAAGTGCTACCATCCTATAATTTCCATCAATGGGAATTGTGGAAATCTTACCAATACCTGGGGCACCCTGTTTTTCCCTCACTTCAAAGCCTCCCATCAATTCAGCTGATACTGCTCCAAGTCCGGTTTTACAAACCACCTCGGCAATGTGAGCAACTTTTGCAGATTCAATTCTTGATAGTCCAATCTCCAGAACCTGGTTAAGTGCTAATGCCAAACTTACTGCAGCCGCTCCACTAGTTCCAAACCCAGATCCAATAGGAATATCAACTTGATGTTTTATTCTGATTTTGAGGTTTCTGCTTATCTTAGATACAAAGGATTTTGTAACGTATTCTGAGACTATAGCATTGGATACTTCTTGACCGTTAATTTCTATTATTACCTCGTTATTCTTGGATGGGCCAATATTGACTTGAGTTGTTACTCCTTTTTGAATCGAGAAACCTATGCCCTTGGATCCAGAGTTGATTGGGTCATCGGGGTATTCGTAAGGTTGAACTACTCCAGTTATATGCCCTGGTGAGTAAGCTACTGATTCCATTATTAGCTTTGATTAATACTCTTTTTTTATATATATTATCTAGTGGTCAAGTTTAATTCTGAGTATTATGTCAATAACAGATTTAGAAAATTCTTGTAGGTAATGCTATAAATTGCTTATCTTTCTCTAAACCCAAATTATTTCTTCAAGTTTTTGAGTCAATTAAGAACTATTGAAAAGATTTATGCTAACCTTAATGTTCTTTTATCTTTAGTTATTTAACGCCCGTATGGAGTGAATTATTAGCAATAGATTCCACTAAAAAAACTTATTAATCTAAGGAGAATCCCTTAGAAAAAGGTATTAATTGCAATCAAATATTAAAACTGGATTTATCGAAAAAAACAAAACTTTACTAATAGTTATAATATTAGTCGCAGGGGTTTCAGGAGCATTATATTGGTGGGGTTACCTTGGATTTCTTTTACCTAACCCAAGTATATCTTTAATTGAAGTAAACAAGAATGCAGAGAAAGACTGGCAAACAGTTTGGGAAGGAGAAGGGATGTTAGCACAAGAAGTAACTAAGTGTATTGGGACAAATATTTCTGTATCTTTTACATTGGTAAATTCAGGTGACATAGATGGTTACGTTAATGTTCGATTGTATTATGGTGATATGTCAGTGGATTTAGATAGATATTTTGTGAAAGGAGGCGAAGAAGTTAGAAAAAACCTAGGGAAAAAAGTAATCAGTTGTAATATTAAGGAAGATAATCTTGAATTAGTTTATACGATCGAAAGATCATAAAATCATCTGAAAAGTTATGCTGAAAAACATTTTTTGTCATTGCTTTATTTAATAATTCACTAAGAATAACTTAGAAAGATTAATAATCCGCTATCTTTTTGGTTAAGTGTGCCTGTACCAAGAAAACCGAAAATAATCTTTGTAACCGGAGGTGTTATGTCCGGCTTGGGAAAGGGTGTTACATCTTCTTCGATAGCCAAACTTCTTCAGCATACAGGACTTAAGGTTACTTGTGCAAAGATTGATCCTTACCTTAATGTTGATGCTGGTACTATGAATCCACTAATGCATGGAGAGGTATTTGTTACTGATGACGGAGGCGAAACTGATATGGATTTGGGAACATATGAGCGTTTTCTGGATCAGAACCTTTCATCAGACCATAATATTACAACTGGTCAGATTTATCTGGAAGTGATTAATCGTGAAAGGAAAGGTGATTTTCTGGGCAAGTGTGTCCAAATAATTCCAAATATTACTGATACAATAAAGAAAAAAATAATCGATCTAGCAACTAAATCTAAAGTTGATGTCTTGATTGTGGAGTGTGGTGGTACAGTTGGGGATATTGAAGGCCTTCCATTTTTAGAATCTTTTAGACACATTCGGAATCAAGAAGGTCTCCATAATACACTATTTGTACATGTGACTTTGGCACCTATACTTGATGCAGTTGGTGAACAAAAAACCAAACCAACCCAGCATAGTGTTCAAGAGCTACGGAGAATCGGTATTCAGCCAGATATTCTCGTTGTTAGAAGTCGAACCTCACTCCTTCAGGAGTCAAAGGAGAAAATATCTCTATTTGCAAATGTACCAGTAAGTAACGTGATTTCAAATACTGATGCAAAATCAATATACGCTGTTCCACAGATTTTAGAATCTGAAGGAATAGTGGATCCTATTTGTGAACATCTGAATCTCGGTGTACGGAATTTAAGGTGGGATTCTTGGCCAAAAATCGCTATGTCATTTCTAAAGTCCTCTGATGAAGTATCTGTCGTTATGGTGGGTAAATATGTGTCCCTTGCTGATAGTTATGTTAGTGTTAACGAAGCATTAGAACATGCTGCTGCGGAGAAGGGTTTCACTTCTCGAATTCAATGGGTAGATGCTGAGAAGTTTGAGAATAGAGCCAATTCCACTAGAATTCTTTCAAAATATGATGCAATGATTATTCCAGGAGGTTTTGGGATCAGAGGCAGTGAAGGTAAGATGGTTGCAGCAAACTTTGCTCGTAAAAATGGTATACCTTACCTAGGATTATGTTTTGGTTTTCAGCTAGCAATCGTTTCATTTGCGCGATTTGCTTGCAATCTTTCTGGGGCTAATTCAAGTGAACTTGAATCCAACACCCCACATCCTGTTATAGATATACTTCCTGAGCAGAAAGAAATTAAGAATATGGGTGCAACAATGAGACTTGGTGGTATCGATGTTAATATCGTTGAAGATACTTTGGCCTACAAACTGTACGATAGTTCACAAATAAGGGAACGTCACCGCCATAGATATGAATTCAATCAGAAGTATGTTGATCAATTCCGCAAGAATGGTATGATATTCTCAGGAAGTAGTGATACTGGAAAAAGAATGGAGATATTGGAGATCCCATCGCATCCATTTTTTATGGCTGTTCAATATCACCCTGAATTCTTAAGCCGTCCAGGTTTCCCAGAACCAGTCTTCAATGGACTTGTATCTGCCGCTATAGATAGACATAACTCAAAGATTCAAAGAGCTTCCTAGTGCTGTAATAGTCTCCAGAGTTCATCCACAACAATAGATTGAACCTCATCAACTGAACCATTATTTCTTATTATTTCCTTCC
>Ga0187833_10004276_pt1 | contig 14018 bp, 17 predicted proteins | sample ETNtaG_37_FD_167968 | JGI IMG/M metagenome (GOLD analysis project Ga0187833, IMG submission 167968) | Marine microbial and viral communities from oxygen minimum zone, Eastern Pacific Ocean - ETNP2014_SV_400_PacBio MetaG (Illumina Assembly) | ecosystem: Environmental > Aquatic > Marine > Hypoxic... | reverse complement strand
GAGAAGCAGGTGTTGTAGCTATATGGATTGAAAAGATGTTGAAATTACAGCAGGAAATGAAAGAAGGTAAAACACCTGATGAAAATGACCTGCCAGTTATTAATTACAATGGTCAGTATACAAGAGATATGATGCCATGGAAGTTGGCTGTAGAAGCTAATATGAATGCTATTGAAAAAGGGCCTCAAAACGATTTTTTTATAATTGGAACAGGCAATTCAACAAATCTATTGGATTTATTCCAATATTGTGCTGATGCTGTTGGGTATACAGGAGGTTCTGTCCTTAACCCAGACGAAAGACCTGGAGATATATTGCACAGCCTTGCTGATGTTTCAAAATCAAGGGGTGTTCTTTCTGTAAGCGAGGATGGTGGAATATCTCTAGAAGATGGTATAAAAGAAGTTGAAAAATACATTAGAGTAGATATGCAGAAACATCCTGGGCGTTATTAATTGTGAGCTAACCAAGCCCCATAACGCCGTAAACAACGCCAACTAATCCTACAATGATGATGAAGCCGTAGTACAATGGGCCTGTTGTTGGTATGAAGTTAGGGACTGCAGAAGATATAAGGGGGAGTATTCCACCTAAGACTGTTAGTAGTGCTACAGTTACTGTAACGACTCTTTCAATACCCATTATCATCTTGTTAATAAAGCCATATAGAAGGCCTGCAGCTCCAATGACAATTACAATTATAGAATAGCCAGTGCCTGTTGTGGGTATTGTTGAGGGCAAAACCTTTAGACCTTCTTCGCCAAGAAAAGGCAGAACTCCTGCAAGAACAATCAGCAATCCAATGATTGTAATCATAATTTTCATTCTATCACGCTCTTTTTTATTTATTTTATTTGATGGGTATATAAAGTTTTTGGAAATATATAACATTTTCAAAAGATTTAAATAAGTGGAAATTTAGTTTTGGTTTAAAGAGGTGATATCGGGTATGTTTGGTTTGAAAAGGCCTATCAGGACTGTGCTTGTTCCTGCAGAGGCATGCAATCGTATGTATAATGCATTAAGGAAGCTTTATTCTGCTATTATTGCTGTGAGAAATGAGCAGGACAGTGTAAAGAAAGTAGAGAAAACCCATGCTGTTTTTGTAGCTAATGAGCTGGTTGATGATTCATATGTCATACTAAGGTATTCTGTACTGAAAAATATCATGTTCCACCTGGATAAGGGCTTTAATGCTGCGAAGAGTGATCCTAACTATCTTGAAACGGCTATTGACGGCGCAGTTAAAGCAGAGGTTTTATTTGAAGATTCGAGAAAGTCTGAGCATGAATCTATGAGGAAAGAGAACTTTCTAAGACAACAATCCCATCATTTAAGAAGAGTCACGACAAGGATGAAGAAGGATTTGAAAGGGATACTAAAACAGAGGCTGAATGAGGTTCAGGAAAAGCAAAAGGGAATTATGTCTGAAAAAGAGATGAGAAAAAAACTAGAGGGATTTAGGGATAAACAGAATAAAGTTTTATCGAGAGATGAGTTAAAGAAGCAGATGAATGTTGTGCAGGGTGGCAAAAGAGAACAAGAAAAAGGAAAATTAGTGAAATTTCCAGGAGGAAAAAACGCAGAAGACTGGTACAAAGGAAGAAGGACTGGTTAATAATCTTTTTTTATTTATCAATGAAGACAAATGTCAAGAATTGTAAATTCTTGAGCATGCTCAGAAATGATGATGAAAAACATCATCATTTTCGACATATTTATATAAAGAAGAAAAAGGCAAGGAAATATGCATATAAAACTGAATAAAAAACCTAAGAATCCCATAATTATTGAGGGGTTTCCAGGGTTTGGATTAGTTGGAACAATTGCTTCTGAGTTTTTGATAGACCATCTAAAGACAGAGCAGATAGGAAAGATTATCTTCGAGGATATGCCTGCTTTAGTTGCAATACACGAGAGCAAGGTTGTTGAGCCATTGGGAATATTTTACAGTAAAGAGTATAATATCGTCATACTGCATGCTGTGACTGCGTCTACTGGCTTTGAGTGGGAGATTGCAAATAATTTAGTTAAGATAGCAGAGCAGCTAGGCGCTAAAGAAATCATCAGCTTAGAAGGTGTTGGCTCTGGTGAGAAGGTAGAGGAGACAAAAACATTTCATTATGCTAGTTTGGAAAGCAGAAGAAAGGTGTTTAAGAATATCGGGGTAGAGCCATTAAAAGAAGGGATTATCATGGGTGTAACAGGAGCGTTGTTGCTTAAGTCAGAAAAGGTTCCTGTGTCGTGCATATTTGCTGAAACACATTCACAATTGCCTGACAGCAAGGCTGCTGCTAAAATAATTGAAGCATTGGATAAGTATTTAGGGTTAAAGGTAGATTCCAAGCCGTTATTAAAGCAGGCAGAGAAGTTCGAGGATAAATTGAAAGGAATAATACAGCAAGGACACAAGGTCCAGGAGCTTTCTGAGCAGAAAAAGATGAGTTATGTTGGTTAAACTCACTTTTCTATTATCATAACTGTTCTTTTATTTAATCATTATCTATCCCTCACTTTCTTCTCAATTAAATCAGATAATAGAACAAAAGGCCTATTTTCCACTATTAACTATCAATTATCTACTAATCATTAACTATGACCTTTTATTGACCATTATTAACTAAATTTTAAGAATAATAAGTAAATTGCAATTTCCCTGCTGTATTATATATGGGAAATTGTATTTACTCTGTTTCTATAAACTGGAAATTCTTTGTTTATAGGAGCTATAAAAGAATTATTAAAGCGCACTTTATGGTGCCTAACTAGTGATTTATTGGATGATCTGCTGTTTTTTTATCAGATTAATAATTATTCTGGTTGTTATTATTTTGATTTGCTCTTTTTTAACACTCACTTTTGTGTTTTTGATTTATTTATTTTCAATATTGAAATTAAATAAAAAGTGAGACTATATGCTGTGAAATATATATTATTAAGGTTGCTTTGTTTTATTCATATTATAAGATATATGTGTATTTTAATATATAGTTTTTAGAATACATTATGATGTTGTGGCTAGACTAAAATATATTTTTTAGGATATAATAATTATTAAAAGTTTTAATCAAAGAGAATAAGTTAATGTTTATGATAAATAATTATAATAGTTTTTTGATAGCTGCTAATTGGTTTTTTGCTGCTTTTTCTCCGCCTTTTATGAATTCTTCTGCTTTGTCAAACTCAAACCAACCAGTATATTTGGATGTTGGCTGTATTACAATATCCGCATTATATGCTTTTAATGTGAGATCAGAGACCCTACCCATAACTATTGTGTAAGACTGAAGTATTGTTTCTGCTATTTCAGGAGGCGTTCTTCCTGCCATAAGGTCTAATACTGCAGCAGGAGTAAATACATACTCTAATGTTTTTACAAGTATTGTCCTAAATAGTAAGGGTATCTTTTTGAATTTTTGGTGTTTAAAGAAGTCCTTTAGATTTTTTAGCTGCATCCTAACGAAGTCTTCTTTAAGCTCTTTGACCAACCTGCTTCTGTCTGTTACATGAGAGGTTCTTAACAGCTGTTCCTTGTAGGTAACTGATATATCTACTGCTATGATCTTATCACATTTTTCTTTTAGCGATGCTACAGGCAGTGGATCAACTAATCCACCGTCGACAATTTCAGTACCATTTACCTTTTCTGGTTTTAGTATCCCTGGCAATGATACGCTGGCCATAATCGCTTTAGTAAGGTTTCCGCTGTTGAAAACTATCTTTTGGCCGTCTTTAAGCCTTGTTCCGCTTACAAAGAGCTTTGGTTTTAATTGAGAGAATGATTTATCTTTTACAAGTCTTTTTATCAGTTTTCTTATCGCAAACTTCCTTATTAGATAGTTTTTTGGCATTGTAAAGTTGAATAATCCATGCCATTCTGTGGTCAGAATAATATCTTCTATCTGTTCGGGAGACAAACCAGAGCAGTAGAGTCCTCCAATCATAGAGCCCATAGAAGTTCCTGAAATATAATCTATAGGGATATCATTTTCTTCAAATACCTTTAAGACGCCCACATGGGCAAGGCCTTTTGCAAAGCCACCAGATAGAGCTAGACCTATTGTTGGCCTCTTTTTTTTCATGTTTTTAATTTAGAATAGTTAAAGTATAAGAAGGTTTTGGTTAGTTGATTATTTACCCTAAAGTAGAAATATTTATTAAATAGTTTAGTTTTATTAGAGATTTGTGGTTAGTAATGGCACAATATCTTAGGGAAAGGGCAGCTGAGCTGGTTGGTAAGCTTAGAGGAGAAATCCCAGATTTGGCTCAATATCCTGTGACTGTTATTAATCCTACAGGGATAGGTTTACCTGAGACTCCTTTAGTAAGTGATCCTTATTTAGATAGACTCCAGGATAGTTTTGGTTCTACAGGAGAATTTAGACCTAATTTACTAGTTAGACCTGTTTATCCTAGTGATGGATCAGAGTATAGTGTATCTTTTATCCTATCCCAACAATTTTATCCAGACGAAGAAGAGAGGATGGGGATAGAGTGCCGTGCTGAAGCTTTAAGAACAACTAGTGATGAGAAGGTAAAGATTAATGAAAAAGCCCTTTGCGGTATCCTTTCAAATGGTGACCACCACATATTTACAGTTAGTATGATGGGTTTTTCTATGAGGTATGTTGTTAAAGATGGTGAATTGATATGGATGGATGCACATCAAAGAGGAGATGATTCACAGAGACTTAATTATGGTGATCTGTTTAGAGACGTTGTAGGAACAGAATATGATGGTGTTTTAGGTATTGATGAAGGGAATTATGACAGGGATTTGAACACTAAAGGTGTTGATCCTAGGTTAATGAGTGAAAATTCTGCTGAGGTTTTTCTTGATGATATGCTTAAGAAAGCAGTTCCTTTGATGGTTCGATGGCTTGATTCTAGAGGTTGAGAAGGGAGTATAATTGACTATGCAGACTTTTGGATTTGGGTAATTAATTATCCCATCAAAGAGATAGTTAATGCTCTCCTGGCTTTTTTCTTAACCTTATTAAACGAAGGCTCATTGTTCCTTAACCTAACAGTTTCATTGCTGATTACTCTTTCCAGATGATCCGTCATGGTCTGAATGCAAACAAGGGACAATATATAAATTTTCTCGTCTACAATCTATCACAAAGTGAATCCTTCATTACTTTTTTATAGTAACAGATAGAAAGATTTAAAAATTAAAACTGATTCATGCACATTAAGATGGGAATGATCTATCAAAGAGTTGCAGTACCGTTAATTGCAATATTAGCTTCTTATTCATGTGGGCCTCATGCAGTTCCTACTGCAGCTGCGCCCGCAGGGATCGCAGCTGCAGTTGCTAGACCAACATCAGTATTAGGTTCTACTCCAAGCCCTGTTGAAGTTTTAGGTAATCCTGCACTAGAATATCTAGCTGATACTGCAGGTGATCATTCAGGTGTTGCAGATCCTATGGAAGTGGGAGATTTACAAAGGATTTTTCAAGAGAGTGAAGGTGGTTCAATTTTCATTTTTGGACTTCCATCAGATGCGTGGAATTATGGTACAATGAAAGGAGCCTATTCTTCTTTAGATCAAGCAATCGAAGCTATTACAAACCCATCTTCTCCAGAATTAAGAATTACAGGTCCACCTAGCATATTGGAATTTGATCGACAAGGCCACTTGTTAGCTTCATATTCTGTTTTTGAAGATGAAACAAAAAGAAATGATCTCTCCGAAATGCCTTATGATGCATCAGTCGAACGAGCAAATAGTATAATGGAGCATAGACGGAAATCAAAATCTTAGAAGTGATTTATCTTCAAATTGATTTATATTTCTAAAAGTTAGGTCGAGTGAAACAATCCACATAAATAACGTTATTTATATGAATGTGCCAAAGCTAAAAGTACGGTCTAATCAAAAACCTACGGTGTGGGGGACTCAAGAAGTTCATATAAGAGCCAAAGTTATGCGACCGAAGGCTCGAAGGCATAACCATCGAGACTTTTGGTTAATTTCGCAGTTAAAATCAAAAGTTAGGGAAAATTATCTTGACGCAAGGAAGGAGATTTTTCTGCATAACGAGTCTTATGCGACAGAGTGAAAACATTTGTTTTGTCAATATCTATTATGTTATTATTCCTTACTCATCTTTTTCAGAATTAACTCCCTGATCTCCTTACCATATTTATCTGTGTGTAACAGTTTGTGATGGTTGGGGCATAATCCAATCAGATTCTCGGGTGTACTATTTCTATGATTGCCATCTAAATGGTGTAATTCAACGATTTTATTGAAGTCGCACAATATGCACGATTTAGTTATTTCTCTGTATAATTCCAATCCAATATTGTGGTATTTCATTACATTATTTGCTATAATCCTATCATAATCGAACTTTTTATTATGGCAATTAGCACAATACCCTTTTGCCCAATGATTCTTTAATTGGCCACACATCTTACATTTTATTTTTGGAGTGCCCTTATAGATATAACAATTGCCGCACATACCTTTGGCCCTATGGTGTTTTATTTTACCACAAACTATACATTTTACTTCATCAGGTTTACATCCAAAGAAACAAGAATGGCAAAGACTATCAATAATGTTTTTTCTGTATTTTCCACATTTTGAACAAATATTGGGTTTTACCATCTTATTGCCTATCTTTTTTAGAAATATTTACCTTTTTATACAATTCTTCATCAACTATAGCCTTATGAGCTCCTTTATACAAAGTGCCTTTATACCTTATTTTGCCTATGTAGGTGGGGTTTTTGATGATTTCGTAGAGTGTTGATTTAGGCAGATTGAACTTAGCTGATATCTCTTTGTGATGGATTCCTGCTACCCACATTTCGAAGATTTCCTTAACCTTTCCGGCTTCTTCTTCATTTAGGGCTAATTTGCCGTTTGCATAGAGATATCCCATTGGGGCTCTGTTAAGGTACTCTCCTAACTCTATCTTCTTGTTAAAGGCCATTTCTACGCGCTCTTTGACCATTCCCCTTTCAAGCTGAGCAAATACTCCAATTATCTGAAAAAAGGCCTCTCCCATGGCTGTGGTTGTGTCAATCTGTTCTGTGACAGAAGTAAAGTTAACAGTGTGTTTCTTAAGATCTTCCAGGATTGTAATCAGGTCTTTAAGCTTTCTTGAAAACCTATCAATCTTGTAAACAAGCAGAACATCAAACTTCTTATCTTCAACATCGCGCATCAAAAGCTGAAAAGCTGGCCTATCCATACTTCCAGCTGAGAATCCGGCATCTTTGTAAACTTTAAAGACTTTCCAGTTTCTGGCTTTAGAGTAAGCTTTGCATCTATCAGTTTGAGCGCTGATACTGATGCCTTCTTTAGCTTGTTCTTCTGTTGAAACCCTTACATAAACCGCTACCTTGACCTCTTTTTCATCCATGACGGCTATAACCTCTTAATTTTAAGCTTCCAGACAGTCCAATAAGGGAACCCTTAGTAGACCGTTGTTAGAGCCTTATTGGAATGTGTATATAAAGATTTCGATGATTTTTAATAATTCTACTTATTTCTGATTGAGAATGGAGAAAGAAAGCAAAAATGAAGGTTTTAAATGTAAGCAATGTGGTAAATGTTGTTTGGCAACTGATCATGCTGATATTTGTGATGAAGATATTGAATTATGGAGAAGCGTTGGCAGATATGATTTGATTACTCAAGAGATGTTGGTTGAATGGGATTATTTTGGTGCATCTTGGTTATTTAGAAATCAAAGTTCTATGAGATGTCCATTTTTAAGGAAAATGAGGAAGGGTAATACTTACTATTGCAAAATCCAGGATATTAAACCAATTTTTTGTAGGTCGTTTCCTAAAGACAAGAAGCATGCTAAAGAGTTCTGTAACTGTCCTGGCTATGAGCGTCAATGACACCATTAAGTATATTGTATAACATATAAATTAGAATATATAAGTAGGTGTAATAAAACCTTTAATCACTGACAGTAACTTTCTATCATAATGGCCTTCTAAAAGTTTTAATCAATGACTAAAAGTTTTGTTTAAAAATTGCTGAAGGTTCTTTGCTCTATTCTAAGTATGTTTTCTTTTGCCTGCAATTGCTTGAACTCCTGGTTAAGTGTCAGGTATGCCCTACCGTGTATGTATTTCTTGACTATTGGGATTCCTTTTTCAATCATTGAGGTTACGTAGGAGCTTACAAGGTCATCTGTCAGTGCTGTTAATCGTGCTATGTCTGCATAGTTGACTGCTCCTTTTTCCTCTAAGGTGTAGAGCATGAGGAAGATCTCCTGCTCTTTTTTTGCTAAAGGCTTTATGCTGAATTGTGGTTTTTCTTCTGCTTTAAAGCCATGGCTTTGCTGTAAAAACATCTGTAATTGGTCTATTCTTTGGCCTATTTTTTCGATTTTAGAGTCTACTTCGGCCAGATACTGGTGAGTAGACTGTATTTCGTTTGTATTTTCGTTAATAGAAATCAAATGGTCTTCGAATTCATCCCTGATTTGAGAAAATGCTCCTTTTAGCTCATGGCTAGCGTCTGCCAGCACAGAATACTGAGTCCTCTTTTTAACGTCTACAAACATCTTACCACCCCAGATAATAAAGTTGGAAGGGGGTTTAAATAGTTTTATGTTGTGGAAAAAATAGGTTAAAGTTATACTAAAAGCAAATAACTATTAAAACATTTGTTTGCTTTTCGTAATAAGCAAACGCAATGGTCCTATTTGAGTATTTGTTGCGTTTGCTATATTGAAAATAAGATTTAGGTGTGCTTTGACAGCTTTCCTATGTAGTGCTTTTCCTTGCCCTGCTTTATTACTCCAATGTCTTCCCTGTCCTCTATCTCGTCTAAAAGCCTGTAAAACGAGCTTTTTGAGCATAGTCCTTGCTCTTCTACAATCATCTCTTTAAGCTGTAAAGCAGGTATTTTCTCGTATTTTTTTATCATGGATATTATGACTGACTTTACGTAATCCTTTGAGTTTCTTGTTATTTTCTTGATCAGTTTTTCCTTTATGCTTGCTTTCCTCTGCTCTAATTTTTCTAATCTTTTCTGCATGCTGAATATATCCTGTGAAGGAGCAGCAGGGCTTATTGCTGTTGTACTGATCCTTTTTTCTATTGAATTCAGCCTGTTCATGAGGTCTTCGTGGGCATAGGTTTCATCAATGATTCGCTTGATATCCTCTTTTTTTGGGACTAATGCAAGCTCACTTTTTAGGCTTGTTACTAAAGTATCCTGCTCAATTATTTTTTGGTTGAAATATGTTAGCCACTGGAATATCATTGTTGTATCTTTTTTTACGTTTCCAAATGAGGCTCTTAGAAGATGGTGGAGCTGGGATATTTTTACAGCTACATCTTTTTTTCTAGGCTGGAGAGTGAAATCGAAAAGTCCCATTTTAGATTTATTTATAGTCCCACCTATAAAAATATTTCGTTTTTTGGGACTATGTTGGGAATATAGTGGGACTATTTTGGGAATGTTCGTCGAATAGAAAGGTTTAAATATTGGGACTACTATGGGACAGTCTTGGGAATGTTATGGGACTGATATGGGAATAAGAAAATTGATATCATTATGAAAAACTAATAACTAAAAAATAAAAAGACAATCATTACTAAAAATAATCAATAATAAAAATTTTAAAAGATAATTATTAAAAACGAAGAAGGAATGATGATCAAAAACGGAATAAAAGTATTGATTATTAAAAAGATAAAAACTAAAAAAAGGTAGGGTAAAAACAGCTAAAAATGAGGGTTAAAATAAGAAGATATTTAAGGGTTCAGGGGTTCCAAAGTGAGTATTATAAGGGGTTTTAAAATGTGTGCTCCCAGGTGTGATATACGTAGGGATGAAGAGAGTATTGAAAGTGAGAGTTTAGGAGGGTTAGAGTGGCTATAAATGGCAAATTTTGGCTTTATAGGGGCTATAAATGAGATATGGCTTATATTGCCTAAATGTATGGGTTTTAGGGGCTATAAAGGCATTTTAATGCCAAATTAGGTGAAAAGTGAGTGTTCATATGAGCAAAATGGTAACAAAATCAGGGCTTGGGATAGTGCTTTCAAGGCTTAAGGGCTTTGATAAGCCAAAAGTGAGGGTTGAGCAGTACGAAGTAGATGCTGAGATAGCTGCTGATGTGCTGTGGCAGGCTAAATTGATAGGAGATATAGGGGATATGGAGAAAGTGAGTGTTGATCTGGGGTGTGGGACAGGACTACTAGGAATTGGCGCTTTAGTGCTTGGGGCCAAAAAGGTGTACTTTGTGGAAAGTGATAGTTCAGCGCTGGATAGGGCAAAGGCAAATTGGAAGAAAGTGGAAAGTGAGCATAAGACAGGGGGTAAGGCTGTTTTCCTATGTCAGGACATTAGGGAGTTTAGTGAAAGTGAGGAAAAGATAGATGTTGTGATTGAAAATCCGCCGTTTGGAACGAAAGTGAGACACAGCGACAGAATTTTTCTGGAAAAGGCTGTCAAATTAGCTCCGGTTGTGTATTCTTTTCACAAAAGTTCAACTAAAAAATTTATTGAGGGGTTTTGCAGGGATAATGATTTTATGATTACGCATGTGTGGGACTTTAATTTTCCGATTAAGGCTTCGCAAAAGTTTCATAAAAGGAAAATTCACCGAATTGAAGTCAGCTGTTTTAGATTAGAACGAAAAAACTGAAAAGTGTTAAGATTTCTCAGTCCCAGCTGGGAATATTGTGGGAATGAGCTGGGAATACGATTTTGTCGTCGAGAAAAATAAGTTGAGAATATTGAGAAAAACTAAGAATATTTTTTTAATTTGATGAATGTTATGAAAAATAATTGTTTTTGTGTTTGAAAAGTGATTCAATTATAATTTTTGAGTATTAATTAATCAAACAAATGATTAAACTACTAAATTTCCAATAAATATATAAACCATTAGAAACCTCTAAAGTAAAATGGAAATCAAAATTATTGAAGAAAAGAAAAACAAGCTTGTTTTTGAGATGGATATGGATCACGGATTCTGCAACTTTTTGAAAGAAGAGTTATTGAATGATGATAAGGTTAAGGTAGCAACATATTCTATAAAACATCCATTGATTAGCAAGCCTAGAATGATAGTAGAGACAGATGGAACAGACCCAAAGAAGACTTTAAACGAAGCTGTTAACAGGCTTAAGAAGAGGCTTGAGAAGTTTGGAACTGATTTTACGAAGGAAGTAAGTTAGTAGAATAGTACTAAAAAGAGGTAGAATAAATGCTCAGTCTGGAGCAAGGCAAAAAGCTGGTGAAATTAGCAAGGGATTCTATTGTAAGCAATTTCTCAAATAAGAAACCTGCTATTAGCAATGAGTTGAAGGAAGAGTTCTCTGTAAAGATGGGTGTTTTTGTAACCATAAATAAAGGTAGTGAGCTTAGAGGGTGTATTGGTTTTCCAGAGCCTACTTATGTTTTGTATGATGCTGTTATCAATGGAGCAAGAAGCGCTGCGTTTTCTGATCCCAGGTTTCCACCTCTTGGAAAAGAAGAAGTTGATGTTATTACCGTTGAGGTTTCAGTGCTTAGCGTACCAAGGCTTATTGAGGTAAGGAATCCTGAAGACCTGCCTAAGATGATCCAAGTAGGGCAGGATGGGCTTATTATTCGTGGGACTTTTAATTCGGGCTTGTTATTGCCACAAGTAGCTGTGGAGTATAAGTGGGATGCTAAGACATTTTTGGAGCAGACTTGTGTGAAAGCTGGCCTACCTGAAGGTACTTGGATGGACTTTAATAGCTGCAGGGTGTATAAGTTCCAGGGACAGGTGTTTTCTGAGCAGCAGCCTGGTGGGGAAGTTGTCCAGATGCTCTAAGTTGGGTTATGTTATACTGATATAGTGATGTGTATATTAGTGTGTTTAAATTTCTGGTTTATAGGGGCTATAAATTGGTTATTTGGTGGCTGGGAGCTGGCACTTCATGGTGCCTAACTCCAACCAAAAGTAATAAAAACAAGCTCATTTCTTAGCTATTATATGTTCATTCGGGTTAAGAATATAAGGAAAAAGGGCAAGAATACAATATATCAGTATGCCTATGCTGTGGAGAATGTATGGCGGAAAAGGAGGAAAGAGGCCAAACAGATGGTTAAGAAGTATTTAGGCAGAGTACATAAGCTGGATAAAAAGGAGAATAATGAATTCTTTGAATATTATTCAATAACTGATACTAACCAATATACTAAAAAAAGTAATAAAAATAAAATAATAACTGATTTAGTAAAGCTGGAGCTGGTTAATCATGGGTTTAGGGGGGATGGGAAGGTTTTAACGAATGGAGTTCTCACTTTTGATTTAGTGGATAATAAGTTTATTGGTGGGAATAAGGTATTGGCGATAAACGAAGGATTTCTCTGCAAAGAAACTGTGAGGAGATTGATTAGTGGGAAGTTTGAAGGGACTGAGAAAGAGGTTGGCTATAAACTAGCTAAAGCATTTGTTGAGGCTGGGCTTAAGGTTCCTGAAGAATTGTTTATTGGGATGTTTGAGAAGATTGTGATTCACTAAGATCCTTTTCAGTTCTTCTGTTTACTTCTAACTTTACGTAGTTGGCTTTGCAGTGGCCTGGGTTTACTTCCCATGAAAAGCTTTCTGTTTCTGTATCTAATGATAAGGTATATGGTTTTTCGCAGAAATCATCCGGCAAGTTGCTGAATACTGTTGTTTCCATTGTCCCTATGTATTCATCATTAAGATAGATTTCTCCTTTTAGGAGTTGCCCGTCTTCAACAAAGCTTATCTTTGGAGGATATGGGTTATTGATCAAGTCTACTGCTAAGAGGGTGATAACCAGCAGTATAAAGAATATTACAAGGATTGCTATTCTCTTTTTATCCTGGTAGAATGTTACGATGGTTGTTATGTCTTTCATTTTTACTATCAATACGATTTAGTTTTTAACTATCATTAACTACCTTTTTATCAATAAATAAATTTTTTTATTAGGGGGAATACTTCCTTCTTGCTCTTGCTTCTGTAACACTATGTTCCCCACTCCCTTGCACTTTTGTCTTTCGAGAGAGCAGGTGGGTGGAGGACAGTTAGTTGCACATGAAGTGCAAACAGTGACTATCCTCCCTGATTTTTTCTTTATTGTTTTTTATTGATAGTCTTTTTATTTTAATGATAATTTTTCTTGATGGTGATTTTAACGCCTGTATTGATTAAAATTTTGTTGCTGTTGGGTTTTTTCTTCTGGAGCTATGAAAAAGTAGATGACGGCTACGATGAATGTGAAAAGTAAGGCTAAGAGAATGAATTTAGGGGATTTGAAGAAGAACCTGATTGCAGCCCTCTCTAGGAAGTAGCTGAAAGGTATTTCGGTTGCTATATTTATTATATATGTCAGGTCGAACATTTTATTCAGGTGATTTGATCCAATGCATCAACTCAAAGCATTTGAAGGGATTATCTCTGTGTAGAGCTCTTCATACGGGTTTTTTGGAGGTACGCTTACTTGTGCGAGTGTGAATGGAGTGACTGATGCTGCTTTCCCTGTTATGTAATCAACTGTAGGCTGGTCTATGGTACCTATTGTGTAAACGTTTTTGTCCTGGATTCTTGTGCTATATGTGGCTTTGTTGGCGTTGTTTATAAATATTATTGGTGCGTTGACTGCAGAAGCGAATAATGCTGCCATCAATGCTGCGTCTCTATTGTTATAATCTACTGCCACTATGTCTTCATAGCCGGACCAGTAGTTGAAATAGCTTGTCTGGCTTATGCGGGTTACATACTCTAACCCTGAAAGTGCTGGAGGAACAGTGTTAAAGAAAGCTGCTTTAGTTGCAGAATATTCACTCATGATTTTTGTCAGCTCTGCCACTGACATTGTGCCGTCATATGTCAGGTAAGGTTTTTCTGCCTTTCCATAGCCGCCTTCTGCTATATTTCCCCTCCACATTGCCATAGCTATTGGCTGTAGTATATTTCTCCAGCTGTCGGTTTTTGATATCAGGAATATTATATCGGTGTATTTTGCTGTGTCTTTTATGTTGTTTTTGTTGATTATAGAGACTTCTGCTGTTTCTGTGCCAGT
>Ga0187833_10004270_pt1 | contig 14029 bp, 17 predicted proteins | sample ETNtaG_37_FD_167968 | JGI IMG/M metagenome (GOLD analysis project Ga0187833, IMG submission 167968) | Marine microbial and viral communities from oxygen minimum zone, Eastern Pacific Ocean - ETNP2014_SV_400_PacBio MetaG (Illumina Assembly) | ecosystem: Environmental > Aquatic > Marine > Hypoxic... | reverse complement strand
GACTTCGACAAGCAAATATTTCAATGCATCGAGTGATGGTGTAGTAGGGGTAGATTCAGCTCAGCATGTGGGCGAGGGATATGTTCCTAATAAATGTGAGGATTACTATGAATTAGGTGCTACTCATACAGATCTACTCCATCATGAGGGTAGCAGACAAGTAATAGAAAAAATCATTACAAAACAAGATGCTTCTGATTTGAAGGCAGGAGAAAATAAATATGTGGAGGTAGTGTTGGATCATTGTGATGCTCAGACAAGCTATGCGCTAGTTGGTAAAACTGTACATAGACAGAAACTGGAAGATCCAACTGGATGTAGTTGTGGTAATGGTTTTTGTGGTGCAGGAGAGGATGAAACCAGCTGTCCAAGTGATTGTTTAAACATAGTTACTGCAGATAGTTTTTGCAGTGTGAAAAAGCCACTCACGTATTTGCTGCTCTTTATTATTTTGCTTATGTTGTTTATTCAGGGAATAATTTATTTTAGTAAGAAATATTTCTCTTTTATTGTTTCTCTGATTTCTTTGATTTCAATTGTTCTTTTGGTTGGCGTGCAGATTGGTGGTTTTTTCCTTTGTGATATTAAGCTTAGTCATACTGCAGATGAGATACAAGATCTTGTCTGGATTTTCTATTATGGCTTCATTTTCATGATCCTTCTTGCCAGGATTGTATACTCTATTAATCGTGTATGGCTAAGGAGAATACTCAGATTCTTTACTGTTGTTGGGGCGACTGGTTTGGTTGGCGCCTCATATTTGCTTTTGCTCGACAAAGTACCTTTTATAGTCATACCACTAATTGATAGTTTGAGTTTACTTGCTGTATACTATGCACTAAAACCAAAGTCTATAGATATTAAGCCAATTGCAAAGAAGGTTTTCAGGGTAAAGCATTGGAGATTTATTATTTGGATCATTATTGGTTTACTTATTTTAGTGTTGATTGTTTCCGTTCTTCCAGTCTTAGTCGATGGGTTACCAAGAATCCTAGAGTGGCTTCCTGCTCTAGAGTGGTTTAGATTTGACAATGCTTTGGAATATCTTAGTCATGTTGGTTTAGGGTTCTTAGTGGTTGCTATCTGTATCCTATTAAGTGAGATTAGTAGAAGATCTTTAGAGCGGTATGCCAGAAAGCATCCGATTATTAGAGAACACTTAGAACAGCCTCATCTAGAACCTAAGGAGGAGGTTGTGGCCAAGGTTGTTGCGCATCATGAGCATCCTATCAAGAAAAAAATTCACCATCATGCTTGGCACTTCACGCTTTGGTTTGTACGTCGGGCTCCCCACATCAGGATTTGGGAGAGCGTAGAACGTATACGCTTCAGGTTCAGCATTCCAAAACTTCCACATATTGGGATTATCGACAGAATATCACGTATGCGCTTTAAGTTTAGCATGCCCAAACTTCCACGTATTCGCATTGGACACCCGGCGGCACGTATGCGCTTTAGATGGGGTATACGTCTTCGAAAAATCTTTGGATTGTATACTAGCGTTAATCAGTTGGATAGAGAGATAAGGGCTAGACTAGTTCATCAAAGGGATCCTGAATTAAAGAGAATCGGTTCTAAGATTCGGAATTCAAAGCGTTTTTTCTTTCATACTAAAATTTGGCTCAAGAAAGTGTTTGGTCTTTACCACAGTGTTGAAGAGATTGATCAGGAGATTAGGAAAAGATTAAGGAGGAATAACAAGTGAGGAAAAGCCTGAAAAAGAGTAGTGTGAGGATGGTTCAGGTAGTTTCCTCAATCTTCTGTGATAGAAGATTCTCATTCTCTGAAGCATTGATATGGAATTTGAGAGGGGAGGGTTATGGATTTAATGAAATTGCACAGCTCCTCAATCGAGATGATCGAACAATCTGGACGCTTTATCACAGGGCTGAGCAGAAATCTGTCAAAGAGCAAGTAGAAAGAGTCATTTCAAGAGAAATAATAATTCCTAGCTCTGTCTTTAGAGATCGTTCACTTTCTATTATGGAAGTGTTAGTTGTTTATCTCAAAGAGGATAGGGCCTTTACCTATCGGGAGATAGGGCAGTTATTGCAAAGAAATGAACGTACAATATGGACAATTTATTCAAGAGCGGGAAAAAAGAAAGAGATAAAGAAATGAAAGATAAAGAAATGAATTACTGTTGATTCTATCGTAATAATTGACGTTCTTTTGCGATGTATTGAGATTTAGAGAGTTTTCCTTCAAGATAATTCACTTGGAGTTGTTTTAGAGGATCCTGGCCAGTGATTTTAACACATACTGTTGATTTCTTAGGTCCTTCATCAGGAAGATTCTCAACGTAGTCTGAACCAAATGCCATTACTAAGGAACCGAGTAAGATTGCAAATATAATCAACACAATGGTGGCAACTGCAGGAGACATTCCTCTTGAGTTGGGTTCTATTTGATTATCTATCATTCTGGGTATACCGCCCTAATATGCTCTCGTTGAAGGAATACCATGTATATAAAGAGTCCAATAATAATGATCTCAAAAATGCCATTCAAAAAGAATGGAGCATTAACAATCCCTGCAGCTCTTAGAATTGTAACAATGGTTTCTAAGACAAAAACTAGCACTGCAATCATCAATATCTTCCAAGGCTTTGTAAAGGTTTGTTCATGGTGAATATTGTAGTGAATGCTAAGAAGCTTTTTGAATATCACTAGAACTAAAAGTACCAAAACCAGATTGTAATATGGTGCAATAATGCTTAAAGCTTCACTGAGTGCCATCTTGTGTTTTTACTATTATAATTTCTAATAAGAGTGCGTAGATTAACAAGCCCAATATGGCTGTAGGGATAATGTGTGTTAGGAAAGGATGTTGGTAGATGGAGAAGAACTTTAGAGCTCCAAGAATTTCTTCAATAACGAAGAATACAAGCATGACCATCAGTATTTTCCATGGTTTGAGCCGATCTTTACCTTTCATTAATTTGAATGTGTGAATTGCAAAGACCAAAGCTACTAATGATAAGAATACTACTGCTACTGCAAGGGCGCCTGCGATAACTTCTGCCATAGTTGTAAATGTGAAAAGCTTGTATATAAATTTATGCTTTCACTTTGAAATCAACACAGACACGGTATTTGCCAGGAGAATATTGTCCACATTTAACTAATCGAAGAATCTTACAGGAAATTTTTGCTTTTTTGCAGCTTTCCAAAACTTTTTCCTTGGACAATTTAAAATCAGATTCATGTTGGAAGTCATAAAAATGGATAATAGTAGATTTTTTTGCGGCTTTGTATGCCGTAGATAAGAAGTTTTCAGCGCCTTTAGGCAATGGCATGAGTATTCGATCAAATTTGGTTTTTAGTGGTTGAACGAGCTTGGAGGCATCTCCAAGAAGGCATTGAGTATTAGTTGCTTTGTTTAGGATTTGGTTTTCCAAGGCATACTTATGGGCAGTAGGATTAAGTTCAATGCCGATTATTGACTTTGCTTTTGTGTTCTTGGCTAGACCAAATGTGTAAGGGCCTGTTCCTGAGAACATGACAAGAATATTTTCATCTTTTTTTACTTGTTTTGCTATACGCATGCGTTCATATGAGAGTCTTGGAGAAAAATAGCATTGTTCGGTATGGAGCTTTAGGAGAATGTTGTTTTCCTTATGGATGGTTTCTTTTCTTTTTTCTCCATAGATAATCTTTAATCTCTGCTTTCTGAATTTTCCATAATGATTTCCTATTTTTTTGCAGACTACTTTGATATGAGGATGTGTTTTGCAAAGTTGGGTTGCTATTGTTTTTTCCTTTTTTTGCAATTCATTTGGTATGTCAAGGATTGCAATATCACCAATAAGATCATAAGAGCGATGGAGTATTTTGAGCTCTGCATTATTCAATATTCCTTTCAAGGAATCTTTTAAAGATCCTTGATTCATAATACCACCAGAAATACTCCTGCAACCATAATTAACGAAGCAATGGTTCTTGGTAAGAGATTGTGATCATGGAACAGTTTGCCTCCAATAACAGTTGAGAATAATGTGTTAGTTTTTAGCACAGGGTATACTAGACTTACTTGGAATAGTGAAATGGCCTTAAAGTAGAGTAATCGAACAACAAAAAAGATTAAAGAGGTTAACAAAATCCATTTGCCCGCGTTTTTAATTCCATGGCTAATGCCGTGGAAGCCATCATGAAAAATGTGGATTAGTATCAGGAAATTGATAAAAATAAATAGGGCAAAGAAAAAAATAAAGGTATATATATCTACTGTTCCTACTATGTATTTTTCAACAACAACCCCCACAGCAATTAATACCATAGCGATAAATATGTACATTGTGTGCTTGTGGGAGATAAGTTTTCTTAGAGGTTCTATTATATGGATCGAGAGGCTGTGAGTTTCTAGGTAATAGGCCCCAAAAACAATGAGGAAGATTCCTACACTGTTTAAAGCGCTTATTTTTTCTTTTAAGAAGACAAAGGATAGTATGAGGGCAATTGCTGGACCGAATGCAAGCAGGGGAGAAGCTATTGAGACCTCAAGATGGCGGATTCCTTTTGCTTCAAAGAGTAATGCTAATGTTATCAAGGTTGCTGCGATATAGATCAAGATGAATTGTGTTATGCTTAAATGAAAGTTAACTCTTGGGAGGAGGATCAGAGTCCAAAGAAATGAGAAGAATGCATAGACTGTGCAGTACTCCATTGCATGCTCCTTAAGAAGAGCTTCCTTAATTACGACAATCCCTACACCTGATAGTAAGGCTGCGGTTAGTGAGAGTAGTAGCCATAGCATATTAAAAGTCCTCTAAGCTTGTTTGTTGTTTTACTTCTTTTTGTTTTAAAAGCTTTGCTAAAGAAGCAGTTACACGTTCTTCAGAAAAGTCGTGGGTATTACAAAGCAAATCTTCTACTTTCTCAGTATTTATCTCTTTCCATTCCAGATTATAGCTATCTGTGCAAGGCATATTTTTGATAAGCTTGAATATTTTTTCCCAAGAATGTTCTTGGGTGTCAGCCCATTTTACTGCTTTAAACAATCCTGCAAAATCTTTTTTATGTTCTTTCAGGAGCTTTAATGCATTTTTTGGGCCTATTCCTTTAACACCCCCTTTGTTATAGTCTGTACCTACAAGAAGTGCTAATACAATAAGCTGATCCTGGTCAAGACTTAGGTTATTGAGGACTTGTGATAATTCAATAATCTCTGGTTTTACTGTTTCAAAGCTCAGCTTGTTCATTCTTTTTTTCTTCCCTGCTATTGAGAGATTTCTTACTAGGTTGGAAGCTCCATGGAGAAGAGAATCATAATCTTGGGAAACACATGCATATGCATCTCCTTTTTTTACTATGTACGCAGCTTGCGCTTCTCCTTCAGAGGGGGCTTGAATAATTGGGAGTCCTAGAGCCTCAATTAATGCTTTTGCCTCTTCAATGACCTCTGAAGTTAGGGTAACTGTTCTTCCTGCGTATTTACGCATAGATTCTATATCCTTCTCAGCAACTGCTATTTTGTATCTCTTGTCAGCTTCTGCTTTGAGTGCTTTTCTTCTCTCCCGTTCCTCACGCTTTAAAGCAGGTGGTTCTCCATCAAAAACAAACGCAAGTTTAAGGTTTTTTTCCATTAATTTAGTTGTTCTAGCAAATAGCCCTACCAGATGGGAGGTGATCTTTCCTTTATTATCCTGTAAGGGGGTTCCATCTCTCGAGCGGATTGTAGTGAGAAATTGGTAGAGAAGATTAAATGTATCAATAACTAAGATTTTGTTTTGAAGAGAATCTATCAAGATCTCCTTTGGTTCAATTAAATCTTTTATTGCTAGTCCCATTGTCTGTACTTTTTGTGTATGGTTTTTATTTATTACGATCTACACTTGGATTATCTTCACTTGATGAAATTCTGTGTCTGCAGACAACTGTGCTTTTTTGCTTAGCTTTCCGGTAGTAAGAAGCAATGCTGGAAGTTTTTTTAATTGGGATTTTCCGTAGGTAGAGGATAAGTCGCCCTCGTTAAGAAATTTCTTATTCTTTGCCTTGCAGTAATATTTTATTCCACCTAGTGCTGAAGGAATTTCAACTATAAAATCACTCTCACTGTTTTTTCTTACCAAGTTGTGCTCTACTACGCGAATATTATTCTTTGAAAAGTATTTGAGCATTTGCTCTACAAACGTGTCTTGAGGACTCTGGAATGGATGGGTCTTAGGGGGTGAGTGTTTTTTTATCTCCTTTTTCTGAGAAATTTTCTCCAAAGGTGTTTTCTGTGACTTTTGTTTTGGTGGGGAAGAGGGTGTGGTCTTGGGAGTGGAGGGTGTTTTTTTAGTTGACTTCATTCCAAGTTTGTTTTTAATAATTCTTGTGGCTTCATCATTTGGCAAGAGATACCATTTCCAAAATAAGGAAGTTTCTTGATTGGATGTAACCTCTAATGGCTTTGCAAAATCTTTGATCTGACGAAGGGCTTGTCTCATAACGGGTTCTAGCTTAGTGTCAAGCAGAATTTTTTGCTGCTTTAGTTTTTCGTAAGCAACCTTTTGCTTGTCATTGAGATATTTAAGATAGCTTTGAAGTTTAATTTCCTGGCCAGGGGTGTAGTATAGTGGGGTTCCTCCCACTTTTATTGAAGAAACCTTCACAGATCCTTTAGCGCTGAGTTCTGAAAGCATTGCACTTGCCATGAGAATATTTGTGCCAATTTCTTTTGCAGCCTGGATAGGTATGATTGGCCCTCGTATTTTTATAAACTCAAGAATGCTAGTTAGATTATCCATAGAAACAATGAAGATGATTTAATTTAAATATTTATTGTATAAAAGCTCTAATTTGAGGGGTGTTTATGGACGTAGCCATCGCACTTCCCAATAGGAAACCTCTCCTTCATCATCAACTACACCAATAAGCAGGCGTTTTTTAGTTGAATGTGCTACTCTGTTTTTAGCTGCGAACTCGTGCCAAGTGCTGGTACTACTTTCATGGACTGGGTAGAGGATCCATCTTGCATGATCCTCACCTGGTTTGATACCCCTATCATAGACGCGAAACTCTGCACCAAACTTTAGCGCTGTTTTTACTATATAGCCTCGATTTCGCATATCTCTGAAAACACAGAATTTTATCCAAAAGTTCTTTTGCTGTGCTTTTGCCTTTTTGAGGAGAGTTTCATTAGGAATCTCCTTATTGCGTTGGTTGAACACTACGAGTTTTCCTTTCTCAGAGAGATATACTCCTTCAAGGAGGGATAATTCTATCTGTTTCTTGACCATTGCTCCGAAAGCCCCTTGATTAAACAGTTCTCGAGCCTCATCAGAGTCTTCTGTGATGATTTTATTTTCCGACAATAGTGCTTTTATTTTTTCAGTTGCCATTATTATCATGCTTTCAACTGTGTATAAAAATGCTTTGATTCTAGGTTTTATATTTCTATATGGAAAGTAAATAAGTTGGATCTGAGATTCTTTGAAAAGATTTATAAATTTAACATGCTGACCTATAGAATTATGAAAACTATATTAGTAGATGCGATGGGCTGCTTTGTGATAAAGGGCGAGGGGATTTTTGAATCTATGCATACCTTGCTGTAGGAGTATCCTAACACCAAGATAATCTTATCAGGGGCAGATGATGATGCAATTGCTGAGCATGGCCTTGATTCTATGCCTTATGAATTTTTTACCTTAAGACATGATCCTGAGAAGACTGATCCTGTGTATTTTGAAAGAATGCTCAATCAGTTTAATTTAACAGTGAAGGATGTTGTGTACTTTGAACATAGTGAGGAAGCTGTTAAAAGCGCTCAGTCTGTGGGGATCAAAACGCTGTATTACGATCCAGATAAGAAGGATTTAGTGGAATTGAAAAAGTTTTTGGATGATAATCTAGGTGTTGGTGTAAAATAAGGTAGATTTAAATAACAAATTAATACTTTACTTCTTATGGAAATTATCATATTAGGGACCTCTGCAATGGTACCTACAAAGGAGAGAAATCATTCTGCTATTTTGCTTTCCTATAAAGCAGAAAAGATCTTGGTGGATTGTGGAGAAGGCACACAGAGACAGTTAAAGAAAGCTGATGTTTCCTTGCACTCTCTTACAATGCTTCTTATTAGCCATTGGGATGGAGATCATGTTTTAGGGATACCTGGATTGTTGCAAAGCTTGAGTGCTTCTGATTATCAGAAAACCCTAAAGGTTTTTGGGCCTGCGGGAACAAAAAGTAAGTTGCAGAAGTTAATGAGTTTATTTAATCTTGGAAACAAATTATCAATAGAGATCACAGAGATACGCTCTGGGGTTTTTTATCGAAGTGATGATTTTTGTTTAGAGGCTCAGTCTTTACAGCATACTCAACCCACGCTTGGCTATGCTTTCATTGAACAAGATAGAAGAAAGGTAAGTGTGAGTAAAATGAAGCAGTTAGGATTACGACAGGGGCCTTTGATCGGTAAGATTGTGAAAGGGAAATCGATTCAACATAATGGAAAAACGATTAAACCAGATGATATCAGCCATGTTGTACAGGGAAAACGCGTCTGTGTCATTATGGATACGATGCATAGTTTAGGCTTCAATAAGATTGCAAAAGAGGCTGATCTTCTTATTTGTGAGTCTACGTATTTGCATGAATTGGTTGAGAGGGCGAAAAGATACAAGCATATGACTGCCAGACAGGCTGCAGAGTTGGCTAAACACTCTAAGGTTAAGCAACTTATCCTTACTCATTTCAGTGCTAGATATAAGAAAGAAGATATCCTTGAAAAGGAAGCCAAGCAGTATTTTAAGCAGAGTCGTGCTGCGTCGGATTTAATGAGAATCAAACTTTAATTAGTATTAATTGTTCTTGGAAGCTAATTTAATATCCTCTGCCTTGACTGTTTTTCTTCCAGCATGATGAGAGAATTTAACTGCTTTAGTAGCAATGGATTCTGCATATTGTTCAATTACCTCTTTAAGAGCGGCCTTTGCTTTGTCAGAAACCCTCTCAGCTCCTGATTTCTTAATTATTTTCTCCATTGCGGCTAGTGGAACGATTCTTTCAGACATAAAAGCACCTCCAAGGTCTTTTTTTTTGGAATAAAGGTCTAATAGAGCTGTTTGTATATAAATATTTGGTTTGGTGTGGCAGGATTATTGGAACCTGGTTGGTTACTGCGAAAGATTTATATCAGTTTATGATGGTTAAGGGGATATGAGTAGGAAAAGCAAAGGTATTAACGCAGAAAGAGAGTTAGTGCACTTTTTTTGGAAGCATGGTCTTGCTGCTTTACGGGTTGCAGGATCTGGATCCATGAGATATCCTGCTCCTGATGTAATTGTGGGTAATCCAAAAAAGAGGGTTGTAATTGAATGTAAGGCTTGTAAAGGAAAAATTCAGTATTTTACTGCTCAGGAGATCAAAGAATTGAGTGAATTTGCTGCCTTATTTGATGCTCTACCCTATGTAGGTGTTCGATTTGATAATAAGGGTTGGATATTCCAACATATTAAGGATTTGAGGAAATCAGGGAATTTATATGGCCTTGGGGCTGATGTCTTGAAAAATACGTTTTCCAGTGAAGATATCGTTAAAACTTTCGAATAATCATTCAAGAGTGATAATTGATAATTTTGGTGGCTTTTTAGCCAGAAAGGTGGCTGATTCATCCCCTAAATTTCTAAAAAATTGGTATACTGTCCTATTTTTGCATTAAAAGGTATAATTTATCATTTAAGCGTGAATAAGTACTTAAATTATGCTTGAATTGGGAAAATAAAAACGAAAGATTTATAAATATTACTACCGTAAGTAAGGTACTGGGTGGCAATGATGAGAATCACTAATAAGATAATTGAGGGAGTAGTCTCCGAAGTAGCTGGAGAGGAAGTAATTCCCTTAGTAAAATATCTCAAGGATAAGAAGAATATTTCTGAGTTTAAGATAGCTCAGGTACTAAAATCTGAAGTAAATGCTACAAGAAACATGCTTTATAGGTTGTATCATTCTAATTTAGTCTCCTTCATAAGGAAAAAGGACAAAAAAAAGGGATGGTATATCTATTATTGGACTTTTAATACCAAATCTGTTGGTTTTTTAATGTCAAGTTTGAGGAAAAAAAGACTGGAAAACCTTAGAGAGCGGCTAAAACGAGAGAATAATGGTAATTTTTATGTGTGTCCTGATCAGTGTATGAGATTAGATTTTGAGCAGGCATCAAATTTTGAATTTAAGTGTTTAGAATGTGGTAAACTGTTGGAGTATGATAATAATCAAGGGACGATTGAAGATATCCAGAAGGAGATATCTAACCTAGAAAAAGAAGCAAGGATTGTTGTTGAAAAGAATGTTCCTCAGAGAAATAATTCTAAGAAATTAAAGAAACCACGCAAGAAAAAACAAACCAAAAAAATTAAAAAGGCAAAGAAACCCATTTCCCCTAAGAGGAAAAAGAAATAATGTATGTTTTAGGCTTGGATAGGGATGCAACAATTGCAAAGAGGGTTTCTCGAAGGATTAGAGCTACATTTAAGCAGGTAGTTATTGCACCATTTCCGGATGGAGAACATAAGATTACTCTACCTCGACTTGGTGGGAAGACTGTGGTTATTGTCAAGACTATGATGCCTGCTAATGATGCCCTTATTGATTTAATATTTACTTCTGAGACTTGTAGAGAATTAGGTGTGAAAAAGATTATTTTTGTCTGCCCTTATTTGGGGTATATGCGGCAAGATAAACGGTTTCATGTGAATGAGGTTATTTCAGCTCCGATTATGGGAAAGCTACTCAGTAGATATTGTGATGTGTTGATTACCATTGATCCCCACCTGCATAGGATCAAGCAGCTTAGTGAAGTATTTTCCTGCCGTACGAAAACACTCAGTGCGAATAAGATTTTAGCAGATTACATAAATAAGAAGATCCCGAATGGGGTTATTATTGGCCCAGATATTGAATCTTCTCAGTGGGATGCTGCAATTGCAAAGATGACCCATATATCTTATAGGATACTCCACAAGGTTAGGAAGAGTTCATATAATGTTAAGATAAAATTTGATGATAGTTTAAGTGTAACTGGTAAAAATGTGATTATTGTTGATGATATTATTAGTACTGGAAGGACTCTCCTTAAAACAATCAAACACATAAAGCAATTCAATCCGAGGGGAATCTACTGCCTCGGCGTTCATGGGTTGTTGATTGGGGACGCTGCTGAGAAAATAAGAAAAACTGGGGCAAAGCTGATTTGCACAAACACGTTACCTAATGATTATGATAAAATTGATGTTTCTGAATTAATAGGGGATTCAATATTAAGGTTAAAGTTGTAGTTCATGGATTAGATTAAGAATAAATGTAAAAGGGATAAAAGAAAAAAACAGAAAGAAAATTATTTCTTTTTCTTCTTGCGTTTGGCTTTTGACTTCCTCACTCCGACCTTTCTTTCAATCTTTACTTCTTCTCGGATGATTTTCTCAGCAAGTTTTTCAATATGCATTTCCAATCGCGCAACCCTTCGTTCCATTATCACAAGAATGCGAAGACTGTAGACAATTGCTGCCAGAACGCCGATGATTATTGCAAGTGTAACTTGTGTAACATCTAAAACCATTGTATCCACCTCTTTTTATCACAATGAACCTTATAAGCTATTCTTGTGATAAGGCATATATAAACCTTTCGTTACGGAATAAGTGACACTTATATCAGTTAGATACTCTTAGAAGAGATATTAAAAATTTGGAAAACCGTTATTATAGATTATTATCCATTATTTTAAATTTTTCCAAGTCATGTCCAACATTCTTGCATATGATTGGCAGAAAAAATCGCTGTTAATCCAAACGCCAGTGTCATAGCTCTCGTGAATGTTTTCATCATTTGAAAGCATTAAGATTACTTGCTTGCCATCAACAAGACATGATCGAGATTCAAAATCAAGAGTTGTTTTGAAATCGGCAACTGTTTTAATTTTCTTGATTGCTTCTTCGTTCTTCTTGTTTGTTGGTGCGATAACCTTAATTTTTACACCTGCTTCTTTTGCTTGTTTCAAAGCATTGAACAATTTATCAGCTTTTTTTATGATTCCAGAAGCAGTTGTAGTAAGAATAACAGATTCTTTTGCATTTTTTATGGAAAATTCAAGATGGTGATATAGATTATCAGATCCTTTAAGGAAACCAGATAGATCTGTTGGTTCCACAAGGTCAATCCCGTTTTTGTGGAGTAAGTTTAATTCTTTAAGAATCTCTGTTCCTTTAAGTTTGTCTAATACGTCTGCTCTTTTCTCTGCTTCATCGTGGACTTTTTTCTTAACTCTCTCCAAGACCTCCGTAGGAGATACAGCAATATATTTGATTGGTTTACCAATCTTCATGATAATGAACCCTTTCTTTTCTAAAGATTCAAGAACATCATATGTTCGGGATCTTGGAACGTTAGCAATATCACTTAGTTCACCAGCTGTAGAGATTCCACGAGACAATAAAGCAGCCCATAGCTTGCTCTCATAGCTGTTTAAACCAAAATCTTTTAGTCTATTTAAAAAATCGTGTTGAACAATCATTTTTTGCGTTCCCCCAATTACATATATGTAAATGGACCATTCATATATAAACCTTTCTATTTTTATTATTCAAAAGTAACAAAAAAATAGTAAAAAAATGTATGTAAAAATTTCAATAATTGCGTCCCCTTTATTGCATGTGGAGATTTGAAAATGCAGATTTTGGAAATCATGTGGAACGTGTTTTATTTGTTTCTATATGGAAATTATATTATTATATTATATTATTATTACTTTTAATAAAATAAATTATAATATGGGGGGTTCCACAGGAAATCAGGGGGTCAATACTAGTGGATTACAACAATGTTTATATACCTCTATTTCTTTTGGAAAAAAATGGAAAAGGGGTTAAATAAATTTTTTGAAGAGTTCTTAGAAAAAGATTCGCTTTTCGCACAGAAAAAAGCACTTCAGAGTAATTATTTACCAGAAAGCATATCACATAGGGACACCCAGATAGAACAGATTGCGCAGATTCTTGCTCCGGTGTTAAAGGAAGACAAACCCTCTAATCTTTTTATTTATGGGAAAACAGGCACTGGTAAAACGCTTACAATCAAACATGTTTCAAAAAACTTAGATATGATTGCACAAAAGAGGAGTGTTCCTTTGCGTATTTGTTATGTGAACTGCAAATTAAAGAAAATAACAGATACTGAGTATCGCTTAATAGCTCACCTAGCAAGGGAGTTAGGAATGGAGATCCCTGCTACAGGGCTGCCTACTGATGAGGTATACAAGATTTTTTTTGCTGCATTAGAAAAGGAAAATTTGCATTATGTTCTGGTATTGGATGAGATTGATTGGCTTATTAAGAAAACAGGAGATGAAATTCTTTATAATCTCACAAGAATTAACTCAGAATTAGAGCAAAGTCAGATCACCTTAGTGGGCATATCCAATGACTTGATGTTTACTGATACTCTAGATCCTCGAGTTAAGAGTTCTCTTAGTGAAGAAGAAATTCTTTTTCCCCCTTACAATGCACATCAGATACAAGATATCCTTAAACAGAGGGCATCTGTGGCGTTTAAGAGCGGCAAAATTACCCCTGGAGTGTTAGAGAAGTGTGCTGCATATGCTGCTAGGGATCATGGAGATGCTAGGCGAGCTCTTGAACTTATAAGAGTGGCGGGAGAACTAGCAGAGAGACAAAACCAATCTAAATTGTTAATAGATCATCTAGATCTTGCGGAGGATAAAATTGAAAAAGATCGTATGATTGAAGCGGTAAGTTCTCAGCCAAAACAGGTGCAGGCCACACTATATGCTATTCTTAATATTCCCCCCTCAAAGAACAATGTTATTTTTACAGGTGAGGTTTATAATTTTTACACACAGCTTTGTCATAAAGCAGGACTTAGACCATTAACTCAACGACGTGTTTCTGATGTTATAGGAGAATTAGACATGTTAGGGATTATTAACGCGAAGGTTATCTCAAAAGGACGTTACGGTAGAACACGCGAGATCTCAATTCCACATACTGAGCAACTCGCTTCTGAATTAAAAGGGTTGCTTGAG
>Ga0187833_10004268_pt1 | contig 14034 bp, 17 predicted proteins | sample ETNtaG_37_FD_167968 | JGI IMG/M metagenome (GOLD analysis project Ga0187833, IMG submission 167968) | Marine microbial and viral communities from oxygen minimum zone, Eastern Pacific Ocean - ETNP2014_SV_400_PacBio MetaG (Illumina Assembly) | ecosystem: Environmental > Aquatic > Marine > Hypoxic... | reverse complement strand
CGGATCTCGGACGAGATCCGGTCTAGGGTCATTATCGCTCACGGCGGCGGAATCTTTGTCGCTCACGGCGGCGGAGCTTCGCTCCACAGCCTGCGCGGGCGCGCCGCAGGGGCGGCGGGTCGCGGTCGCTCCCGTTGCACAAAATGACAAAGCACAAAACAGACATAGACTGCCTGCGCTAGCGGCCCTAAGCCGCCCCCCCTTGGGGGGGCGGAGGCCAAGGGCGCGGATGCGCCCGCCCGGTGAGGGTCTAGCAAAGACAATCCGCGACTAGCGGATTGACGCCCGCCACCGGCGGTCCCATTCTAAGGGGCCGCCGGTTTGGTTTTGAGGTATTCCGTGTCCGCTTCCTGGAGCAGCTATTTCGGCCGCCTGGCGGCCTACAACACCTGGGCCAACCAGCGGCTCTTTGCGGCCTGTGGCGAGCTCGCCGAAAGCGAATACCTGAGCTCTCGCCAGGCCTTCTTCGGCACCATCCACGGCACGCTCAATCACATTCTGGTCGGCGACCGCATCTGGTTCGCCCGCTTGGCCGGGCGAAAGCCTGCCATCACGGCGCTGGATCAGCAGCTCTACGGCGACTTTGCCGGCCTGCGCGTCGCCCGGGTGGCCGAAGACGCCCGCATCGAGGCCTTCGTGCGCGATCTGGGGGAGGGCGATTTCAGCCGCCCGGTGGCCTACCAGAACCTGGCCGGCGAGGCTGACGAGCAGCCGCTGGAAGCTCTGTTGGGCCACGTCTTCAACCACCAGACCCATCACCGCGGTCAGGTCCACGACCAGCTCAGCCAGACCAAAGTGGCGCCGCCCGCGCTCGACCTCATCGCCTTCTTGCGCCAAAGCGAATAGAGGGAGCGGGTGGCCGGGCGATTTTTGATCTAATCCAAACGCCGTCAGACCCTGAGGTCGACGAGGCTCTGGGCCTCCTGGTGCTGTTCGGGGTTTTCCTGCTCTTGCTTGCGCCGACGTCTCTCGCGACGCTCGCGGCGGCGGTCGGCAGCCGTTTCGAAGGTCGACTTGGGCCCCTTGGGCGGTGGCGTCACCGGGTTGGGTTGCAGCACCGGCAGGGGGGCGGTAAGAGCATAGTTGATCTCGCTCATGATCAACTCCTTTCGACGATTCTTCGTCACTAGAGTGCTTTTGCTCCGCCATACCCAGCAAATCCCGGGCCAGCCTGACGATTGCGAAAAAATGTCTTTATTGCCAAAGGGTTAAAGTCTATCCAAGGGCATCCTTTGCCGGGCATTTTTTGCCCCTTGGGGCAGGAATTTCCGGGAAACTGGGCAGCGATTGCCGGGAAGGCATTCAGGAACCGGCTTGCTCCAGCTTGGCCATACGCTCCGCCATGATGCCGTCGAAGGCACCGCTGACGGCCTCGACCAGGGCCTCGGGGGCCTTCTGAGGCGCGCCGCAGGCAAAGGGCGGCTGGGGGTCGTATTCCAGGCTCAACTGGATGGCCTGGGCGACGCGTTCGCCGGCCTCACGGGCGGCCAGGTGGAGCGCCATGTCGATGCCGGCCGAGACGCCGGCGGCGGTGATCACCTTGCCCGCTTCGACGAAGCGTGCGGCCACCGGTTTGGCGCCATAGTCGGCCAAAGCCTCGAGGCGCAGCCAGTGCGTCGTCGCCTTGAGACCTTCGAGTACGCCCGCGGCACCGAGGATCAGCGAGCCGGTGCAGACCGAGGTGGTCCAGCGGCTGCCGGCGTGGATGGCGCGCAGCCAGCTCAACAGACGTTCGTCGGCCCTGGCGCGTTGGTCGCCGGGGCCGCCGGGCACCAGCAGCACATCGGCCAGCGGCACCTCGTCGATGCTTTTTTCCGCCAGCAGCGTGAGTGCCCCGGTATCGCAGGTTACCGGCCCCCGCTGGCGGCCCACGAAGCTGACCTCGGCACCGCGCAACTGGGCCAGCACCTCGTAGGGCCCGACGGCATCCAGCGCCGTCATGCCCGGGTAGACCAGGATGGCTATTTTCATGTGTTGCCCTCTCCCTCAGCTCACCTCGATCACTACCTTGCCGGTCGACTTGCGGCTGATGATGAGATCCAAGGCCTGGGCCACCTCGTCGAGGGGGAGCGTGTGGCTGACGTGGGGGTCGAGCCGGCCGGCCTCGTACCAGTCCACCAGCTGGCGCATCGAACGGCCGGCGATCTCGGGCTTATGGATGGCGTAGGAGCCCCAGTAGAAGCCGATAACCGAGACATTCTTTACCATCACGATGTTGGTCTTGACCTGGTTCCATTGGCCGCTGGCGAAGCCGATGATGACGATACGGCCCTCCCAGGCGATAGAGCGCATGGCGGCGTCGAAGGCCTCGCCGCCTACGGGATCGTAGACCACGTCGGCGCCCCGGCCGTCGGTCAGCTCCTTCACCCTTTGGCGCAAGTCCTCCTTGCTGTAGTCGATCAGCTCAGCAGCGCCGCGCGCGGCACAGACCGCCAGTTTCTCCGGTGACGAGGCGGCGGCGATCACCCGGGCCCCCATCTGGGCCCCGATCTCCACCGCCGTCAGGCCGACGCCGCCGGCCGCGCCCGTTACCAGCAGCGTCTCGCCCTCTTTGAGCCCGGCCCGGTAGTCGAGGCCGACGTGGCTGGTGCCGTAGGCGACGGGAAACGAGGCCGCCGTGACGTAGTCCATCTTGGCCGGCAGCGTCACCACCGAGGCGGCCTTGCAGACCGCCTGTTCGGCATAGGCGCCCAGGCTGGTGGAGCCGACCACGCGGTCGCCGGGTTTGATGCCGTCGACACCCTCGCCGACCTCCAGCACGTCGCCCGCCGCCTCCATGCCGGGCACGAAGGGAAAATCGGGCTTGACCTGGTAGCTGCCCTGAATCAGCAGGGTATCGCCGAAGTTGACGCCCGCGGCCTTGACGCCGATGCGCACCTCGCCGGGGCCCAGCTCGGGCTCGGGCGCCTCACCGACGGTCAGCTTGTCGGGCCCGCCCCATTCCGTGCACATCACCGCTTTCATGTCTTCTCTCCGTGCCCATTTTTGACAAAGGCCGCCAGTTCCAGCCAGGGCGCCTCGTCCCAGTAGCGCCGGGCCGCGCCCGAGGTCGAAGGAAGCACAAAAAGCGCCGTGCCGCCACTGGGACAACCATTGGGGCCGCTCGCGGCGTTTTCGAATCTGCCGTAGTCGACCGCCCGATCAAGAAAGGCCTGGGCCGCCCGTTTGCCGTTGAAGGCCAGCGCCCGCGGCGCCCAGCGGGCAATCTTGGCGGCCAGCGCGGCCGGGTCGTCGGCGCCGGGGCCGAGCGAGGCGTCGGGGCCGCTTTGCCGTTTCGCCAGGTCGGTGAGGCCGATACCGAAGCTCGGCAGCAGGGCGAATTCGTGGGGCGCGAGCTGGCGTGCGGTGAGGCCCGAGTGGGCCAGGATCCACCAGAAACGGTTGCCCGGCCCGGCGTAGTAGGCACCGGCCCGGGCCGAGGCGGTGCCGGCGGCGGAGCCGCAAATGACGATTTTGAGACCGGGGCCCAGGACGTCGGGGAGAACCTCGGTCACCTTCATTCGGGCCAGCCGGCCGCGCCTCGGATAACACCTGTTTCCAGGCCGCGCCAGTTCTTCAGGATCGGTTCGGCAAGAGCCGCCAGCGCCGGTGACAGGGGATCGCTCAGTTGGCCCAAGTGCCTGAGCAACGCCACCATGGCCACTTCGGCCGCCCGCGAGGCGCCGTCGTCGGCCTTCAGTGCCAGGCCCAGCCCGGCCTCGGGCAGGGCCGCCACCATCACCCCCTCGGCCCCGGTCTTGACCAGCACGCGGCCCGAAGTGGCCTCATTGAGGGCGGTACAGAAACGTCCCGTGCCGGCCACCATGAAGGGATGCGCCGCCATGGCGCGCCGCACCCGGGCCAGCGCCGCCTGGCGCCGCGGTGGCGTCCCGTCGCCGCTGGAGAAGCGGGCGAAGGCCCGTGCCAGGGCGGCCAGCGGTAGCCCGAAAGTGGGGATCGAGCAGCCGTCGATGGCGCTGGGCGCGGCGGCCAGATCGCAACCGGCCAGCTCGCCCAGCAGGCCGCGGACCCGGCGCTGCACGGGGTGGTCGGCGGCGACGTAGCCGGCCAGCGGCTCACCCAGGTGGCGGGCCGTGGCCAGCATGGCGGTGTGCTTGCCCGAGCAGTTGTTGTGCAGCGGTGTGAGTTCCGCCGGCGCCGCGCCACCGAGCGGCGCATGGGCGCCGCATTCGAGGTCGGCGGCACTCAGCCCCAGGCGTTCGAGCCAGGCGCTTAAGGCTGCCAGGTGGCGGGGCTCGCCGCTGTGCGAGGAGCAGGCCAGCGCAATCTCGGCCTCGCTGGCACCACATGCCTCGGCGGCGCCGCTTTCGATCAGGGCCAGTACCTGCAGCGGCTTGACGGCGCTGCGCGGGAAGACGGCGGCGTCCGCGTCGCCCCAGGCGGCCCGCGGGCCGTTGGCATCGGCCACCGCCGCCGCCACCCGGTGGCGGCTTTCGACCAAGGGGCCGCGCAGCACTTCGACGGCCAGGGGGTTGGCAGGCTTGGTCATGCGGGCCTCGGGGGGTAGTCTCGGGTGGGTCGGGGCACAGATTGGGGCTTTGTGGAATCAAAACGCATGCGCGGCTACTTCGGCATCGGCGTCGAACGTTTCAGCAAGCCGGCCAACGCCGGCAACCTGTTTCGCACGGCCCATGCCTTCGGCGCCGGGTTTCTCTTTACCATCGCCAGCGACATAAATCCCGGCAACATTGCCTCCGACACCAGCGAAAGCTGGCGCGAGGTACCTTTCTACAGCTTCGCCTCGCCGACGGCGATGGAGCTGCCCCAGGGCTGCAGCCTGGTCGGCGTCGAGCTCAGCGACCAAGCGGTCGAGTTGCCCAGCTTCCGCCACCCCCGCTCCGCCGCCTACGTTTTGGGGGCCGAGCGCTATTCGTTGTCGCCCGAACTGGTCGAGCGCTGCCACCACGTGGTGCGCATCCCCACCCGCTTCAGCCTCAACGTGGCCACCGCCGGTGCCATCGTCATGTACGACCGGCTCATCGCCCAGGGCCGCTTTGCCGGCCGCCCGGTGGCGCTGGGCGGGGCGCCGCAGGAGCTTGCGCCCCATGTCCGTGGCGAGCCGGTGCGCCGCCGCCGCGGGCCCGCTTGAGCGCAGGGGCTTGGCAGGGCTGGCCGACTTGGGTATCTAAGGGGACCATGAATCGCACCCTCGCCTCTCTGCTGGTCGCCGGCCTGGTGCTTGCCGCCCAGGCGGCCACCGTCGCCGGCGCCCTGGCCGCGCCCAAGCCCAAGCTGCTGGGCGAATACCGGCGCTGGGATGCCTTCGTCTACACCGAGAACAAGGCCAAAGTCTGTTTCATCCAGGCCGACCCGGTCGACAAGGCACCCAAGAACGTGCGCCGCGGCCAGGTCTACGTGCTGGTCACCCACCGGCCCAAGGAGAAGGCGCTGCACGTGGTCAGCTTCTACACCGGCTACAACTACAAGAAGGGCTCGAGCGTCAAGGTCAAGATCGGCGACAACAAGTTCACCCTCTTCACCGAGGCCGACACGGCCTGGAACGAAGACGCCAAGGGCGATGACGCCATGATCAGGGCCATGATCAAGGGCCACACCATGATCGTGAAGGGCCGCTCGAGCCGCGGCACGCTGACCACCGACCGCTATTCGCTGGCCGGTTTCACCGCTGCCCACCGAGCCGCCAATCGGGCCTGCAAGGTCAAGTTCAAGTAGCCGCGGGGGGGGCGGAATTCGGCGCCACACCATGTCAGACGCCGCTCGCCAGCAGCACATCGACCAGCCCCCGGGGAATCTCGACCTGAGCGGCATGACGCGGCCCGAGCTGACAGCGGCGCTGGCCGGCCTGGGCGTGCCCGAGCGCGCGCTCAGCATGCGCACGAGCCAACTCTGGCATTGGCTCTACTACCGCGGCGTCACCGATCTTGGCGCCATGAGCAACGTCTCGAAGGAGATGCGCGCCCGCCTGGCCGGTGCCGCGCACATCGGCCGGCCGCGCCTGGTGGCCAGCCAGACCTCGGCCGACGGCACGCAAAAGTGGCTCTTGGAGCTGGCCGACGGGGCGCGCCTCGAAAGCGTCTATATCCCGCAGCAAAACCGCGGCACGCTCTGCGTCTCCAGCCAGGTCGGCTGCACCCTCAATTGCCGCTTTTGCCATACCGGCACCCAGCCGCTGGTGCGAAATTTGTCTTCGGCCGAGATCGTCGGCCAGGTGTTGCTGGCCCGCGATCAGCTTGGCGAGTGGCCGACGCCGACGCTGGAGCGGCGCCTGATTTCAAACGTCGTGGTCATGGGCATGGGCGAGCCCTTGTACAACTACGACAACGTGGCCCAGGCGCTGGCCGTGATCATGGACGGCGACGGCATTTCCATCTCGCGCCGCCGGCAGACGTTGTCGACGGCCGGCGTGGTGCCGGCCATGGACCGGGCCGGGCGCGAGCTTGGCGTGCTGCTGGCGGTGTCGCTGCACGCCGTCAGCGACGACTTGCGTGACGAGCTGGTGCCGCTTAACCGCAAATATCCCATCAAGGATTTGCTGGCGGCCTGCCGGCGCTATCCCGGCTCCTCCAATGCGCGCCGCATCACCTTCGAATACGTCATGCTCAAGGGCCTCAACGACAGCCCGGCCGATGCCCGGGCGCTCTGCCGCCTGATTGCCGGCATTCCGGCCAAGATCAACCTGATCCCCTTCAACCCCTGGCCCGGCGCGCCCTACGAATGCCCCGACTGGCCGGTCATCGAGCGCTTCGGCGAGATCGTCAACCGGGCCGGCTACGCCTCGCCCATCCGCCTGCCCCGGGGCCGCGACATCATGGCGGCTTGCGGCCAGCTCAAGTCGGCCAGCCAGCGGGCTGGCCGCCAACCACGCCCCGCCGGGGCCGTCAGCTATACTGCGCCACGATCTGGCAGGGAAACCGGAACATGACCCGTAACGTCAAGAAAGTCGTGCTGGCCTATTCGGGCGGGCTCGACACCTCGGTCATCCTGAAATGGCTGCAGGAAACCTACGACTGCGAAGTCGTCGCCTTCACCGCCGACATCGGCCAGGGCGAGGAGCTCGAGCCGGCCCGGGAGAAGGCCGAGTTGCTGGGCGTCGGCGAGATCTACATCGAGGATCTGCGCGAGGAATTCGTGCGCGACTTCGTCTTCCCCATGTTCCGCGCCAACGCGCTCTACGAGGGCCAGTACCTCTTGGGCACCTCGATCGCCCGGCCGCTGATCGCCAAGCGCCAGATCGAGATCGCCGCCGAGACCGGCGCCGACGCGGTGGCCCACGGCGCCACCGGCAAGGGCAACGACCAGGTGCGCTTCGAGCTCACCTGTTATGCCCTCAACCCCGACATCACCATCATCGCGCCCTGGCGGGAGTGGGAGCTCTCCTCGCGCGAGGAATTGATCGCCTTCGCCGAAAAGCACCAGATCCCCATCCCCAAGGACAGCCGCGGCGAGGCGCCCTTTTCGCAAGACGCCAACCTGCTGCACATCTCCTGCGAGGGCAAAGCGCTGGAGGACCCGGCCCAGGAGGCCGGGGAATACGTCTACAGCCGCTCGGTGGCGCCCGAGGCGGCACCCGATGAGCCGACCTACGTAGAGATCGAATTCGCCGCCGGCGATGCCGTGGCGGTGGACGGCCAGCGGCTCAGCCCGGCGGCGCTGCTGACCCGGCTCAACGAGCTCGGCGGGGCCAACGGCGTCGGCCGGCTTGATCTGGTGGAGAACCGCTTCGTCGGCATGAAGTCGCGCGGCATCTACGAGACGCCGGGCGGCACCGTGCTGCTGGCGGCGCACCGCGGCATCGAGAGCATCACGCTCGACCGCGGCGCGGCGCACCTCAAGGACGAGCTCATGCCGCGCTACGCCGAACTGGTCTACAACGGCTTCTGGTATGCGCCGGAGCGCGAGATGCTGCAGGCGCTCATTGACCGGAGCCAGGAGCGCGTCAACGGTTTGGTCCGGCTCAAGCTCTACAAGGGCAGCGCCAGCGTGGTCGGCCGCTCGTCGCCGGATTCGCTCTACAGCCTCGAACACGTCACCTTCGAGGAAGATCAGGTCTACGACCAGCGCGATGCCGAGGGCTTTATCAAGTTGAATGCGCTGCGCTTAAGGCTGCTCAATCGGCGGGGGTAGGGTAAGCCCTGCCGCTAAGATCAATCGATTGATCTTAGCTATTGTCACCTGGTGTGGCCCTCATTTGTCCTCCCCGCGCAAGCGCGTGTGAAGGAATCGGGCGGCCGTCTAAACATCAGAAAAAACACCCCCTCCCTGATCCTCCCCCATCAAGGGGGAGGGAAGAAAGCAAGGGCCACGGCCGGTTTTCGCTCCCTCCCCCCTTGTGGGGGAGGGTCGGGGTGGGGGGGCGGCAGCAGCATTTGACGCCGCTGCGCTATTCCTTCACACGCTCTTTCGCGGGAATGACAAACTACCAAAAAGCGCCGCCGCCTACGCCAACCGCACCCGCATGCCGCAGAGCATGAATGTGTTGTCGCCGGTCTTGAGGCCGCGGCGTTCGGCCTCGGCCATGATGGCGGGGCGGTTTTGCGGGCTGAGGATGAGGCCGCCGACGCCGGGGCCGCGGCCGTCCTGGTCCTTGACGAAGCGGAGCGTGGCGTTGTCGAGCGCGATGCGGGGGCCGTGGCTGGTTTCGTCAAGTACCGGCCGGTCGAGCACCTGGGCCCAGGTGGCGGCCAGGCCGGCCGGGTCGTCGCTTTGCACATCCAGGCCCACCATGGCGCTGGTGACGTTGGTCAGGACGTGCTCGGGCCACTTGGGGCCGGCCCATTCCCAGGTCGCAATTTCGTCGTGGTACTCGGGGCCCGTGGCCATCGAATCGAGGGACAAAATAGCGCCGCCGACGTCGGCCGGGTGGAAATGCGTGGCGAAGGCCGTGGGCCCGTCGTGGCGCCAGACGTCGCGGATGCCCATGGCGTTGACGCGCTCGCGATGGGGCAGCGCGTCGTCGCACTGCACGATGACCATGTAGCCGCCGTTGCCGCCGCGGCGCTCGAGATAGCGCCCGGCCGTGGTGCCTTCCTGCTTGGGCGCCACCACCTCGAGAAAATTGCCGCCGATCGCCAGCAGCGCGTTCTCGAGCTCGAACTCGCCGACGCCGGGGTCGTTGTAGCAGACCTCGAGGCCGAGCACCGAGCCGATCTCCTCGACGGCGGGGTCGAGGTTTTCGGCCACGAAAACGAATTGACGCAAGCGCATGGGTTTTCTCCTTGGGTGTCAGGCCGGGCCTTTGAAGCCGGGCTCGGGCAGGATCTGGGATTCCAGGAAAGCCACCTGGTCGTCGTCCAACTCGTCGCCCAACACAGCCCGAATGCCGCCGGCCAGGCGGATCTCCTTGTAGAGGTCGCGGCGGGGCTCGAGACCAAGAGCCTCGGCCAGAAGCTCGGTGTAGTTGCGCGCCTCGAACGGGTGTTCGGCGCGGGCGGCGGCGAGCTGGCGGTGGCAGCTATGGTAGATGCTGACCACCGTGTCGGCGCCCGTGGCCTTTGCTGCCTCGGCCAGGGCGGCGTGCTGGCGGGCCTGGCGCTCGGGGAAATTGCGCCCCAGCGAGCCGCAGGCATAACCCACATACTCGGCCTGGCTGGGCAGCAGTTCGAGTTCGGGGATGGCGCTCAGCAGGCGGCGCACGGCGGCGTTGACGGCGGGCAGGCCGGCGTGCTCGTGCAGCAGCACGCGGGCCGGCACGGGCTTTACGAAAGCCGCCCCGAGGGCCTCCAGGCGGGCGGCCAGGAATTCCGTGAAGTGGTCCATCGCGAACCCCGCCTCTTCGAAGTCGTGGCGGTTGTCGCCGAACTGCACGTGGCAGGTCGGGCACCAGGACAGCACCGTCTTGCCGCCGAGCTCGCGGAAGCGTTGGTAGGTGTGGCCGGCGATGCGGTCCGAGGTGGCGACATCGCCGCCGGCGAACTGCAATATGCCGCAGCAGTTGGGGGTGCCGCCGATCAGGGCAAAGGAGACGCCGAGCGTCTCCAGAATGTCGATGGCGCCGAGCAGCAGCTGCGGCGTGCGCAAGACGTTGCAGCCGGTATAGAAGGTCACGTCCGCCGGCGGGTCGCTGCCCCGGTTGATGCGCTCGAAGATCTCGTCCGGCATCTGCAGGCCGGCCAGCAGGCGCACCGCCTTGGCCATGCCGCGGAAACGCCGGGCCGCGCTTTCGGCGCCGGGTTCGGGGTCTCGGCTCCGCAGCTTGAGCCGGTTCAGCCACATCCAGCGCCGCACGTTGAGGCCCTCGGGGCAGGCCGCCAAGCAGGCGCCCGTGCCGTCGCAAGCCTCGACCCAGGATTCGGCCTCTTGATCGCCGGCGCCGCTTTCGCTGAGCTGCTTGAGGCCGGCGCTGATGCTTTCCGCCCGTTCCTTGGGCAATTCGATCTCGGCCGCCACCGGGCAAACCCGCAGACAGTCGCCGCAGGCCGTGCAGCGTTCGGCGATGGCGCTGGCGGCCTCGGCCAGGTGGGCGGCGTAGTCGGTCACCGTGCTCAGACTTCCGGCACCGCGACGCCGTGCTGGCGGCAGGCGGCGATCAGCGTGTTCGAGAGCAGCACGGCGATGGTCATGGGGCCGACGCCGCCGGGCACCGGCGTGATGGCGCCGGCCACCTGGGCTGCCTCGGCGTACGCCACGTCGCCCACCAGCCGGGTTTTGCCTTCGCCCGCGTCGATGCGGTTGACGCCCACGTCGATGACCGTGGCGCCGGGCTTGATCCAGTCGCCGCGCACCATCTCGGGCTGGCCCACGGCGGCCACCAGGATATCGGCGCGGCGGCATTCCTGGGCCAGATCCCGGGTGCGCGAATGCGCCATGGTGACGGTGCAGTGTTGGGCCAGCAGCAGCGCCGCCATGGGCTTGCCGACGATGTTGGAACGCCCCAGCACCAGCGCCCGCAAGCCCTTGAGCTCGCCCAGGGTGTCGTGCAGCAGCATCAAGCAGCCCCTGGGCGTACACGGCACCATGGCGTCCTGGCCGGTGGCCAGGCGGCCCGTGTTGATGACGTGGAAGCCGTCGACGTCCTTGGCCGGATCGATGGCGTTGACCACGGCGTGCTCGTCGATCTGGTCGGGCAGCGGCAGTTGCACCAAAATTCCGTGCACGGACGCGTCGGCGTTGAGCTCGGCCACACGGGCCAGCAGTTCGGCCTCGGTGGTCTCGGCCGGCAGGTCGAACTTGAAGGAATTCATGCCGGCCTCGACGGTCTGCTTGGCCTTGTTGCGGGTGTAGACCTCGCTGGCCGGATCCTGGCCCAGCAGCACCACGGCCAGCCCCGGGGTGAGCCCGTGGCTCGCCTTGACCTCGGCCACGGCCGCGCCGATGCGTTGGCGCAGGCCGGCGGCGAAGGCCTTGCCGTCGATAACGGTGGCAGTGGCGGCGGCGGTGTCGTTCATCGTGGCCTCGAAACCATCAGTCCAGATATCCCTGCTGCTTAGCCCATCCCCGCAACCGCTTCAACTGCTCGGCGTCGGTGCTGACAAAGACGCGCTTGTGGCGTTGTTTGGCGCCGGCTTCGATGCTCAGCGCCGAGGTCGGCAGCCGCCACTCGCGGGCCAGCAGCTTGACCAGGGCGGCGTTGGCTCGGCCCTTCTCGGGCGCAGCCGTCACCCGCACTTTCAGGGCCGGGCCGTTTTTGCTGGCCATGGCGCCGTCGATGCCGCTGGCGGCCGCCTTGGGCGTCAGGCGCACAACTATGCGGACGCCGCCGGGGGCCGAGACGAACGGCGAGCCCTCAGCCCAGCATCCTGGGCGCAAGGTCATGGAGCAACAGGTTTTGCACGAAATAGAGCAACAGGATCAGCAGCACCGGCGAGATGTCGATGCCGCCCAACAGCGGCACGATGCGCCGGATCGGCCGCAGCGCCGGCTCGGTCACGCGGTGCAGGAAATCGCCCGCCATGTAGACGAAACGGTTTTGCGTGTTGATGACGTTGAAGCTGATCAGCCAGCTCATGACGACCCAGATGATGAGCACCCAGACATAAAGCGAGATGATGGTGTCGACCAGGGTGAGGATGGCGTACATGGGCGGTTCCGGCTGCGGACGAAGGGGCGGGCGCGAAAGCGGGGCCACATTACATCACAAGCCCCGGCCCAGGCCAGCGCCGCGGGCGCTGGCTTGACAGTCCCGGGCGCCATACCCATTATCCCGGCGCACTGGCGGGGCCGTAGCTCAGTTGGGAGAGCGCGACGTTCGCAACGTCGAGGTCAGGAGTTCGATTCTCCTCGGCTCCACCACCATTTCCACCGTCAGCGCAGCATCAGTAATCAAATAGCGATCAGGCGGCGCCGTTTGGCGTCGGCGCGGTGACTACGCCGTCGTGCTGGGCAATTGGCTGCCCTTGGCGGAGCAAGGGCACGCCGGAGCGCAGTATCAACTTGGCATCTTGTAGGAATACGGCTGTGGCGTGGCGCAAAACGATGCCGCAGCGATGGAGTGGTACACCAAGGCGGTGGCCCAAGGTCACGCTTATGGCCAATTCGATCTCGGTCTCATGTTTGCATCCGGATCTGGCGGCGCCCCGTGCTTGGTCCCTGGCCATCACGGGGATGTGATCCCGGCGCCTTGCCGAAAGCCAACCCGTGTGACAAGCTGACCGCCGCCGGAGCTGTTGCGCACAGTTCAACCGGCCGCGCTTGCCGATCTCTAAAAACGGATGTTGCCGGGGGAAAATCAGGATGTCAGAGCCTGTTATTCTGGAAATCTTTTCCGATTACGTTTGACCGTGGTGTTATCTCTGTACCGGGCGTATAGAAAAACTCAAACGTAACTTTGATCTCGATGTGCGCTGGGTGCATTTCCCGCTGCACCCGGAGACGCCCCTGGAAGGGCAATCCCTCGAACAACTCTTTGCCGGTCGTGGCATGGACCTTGACGCCATGTACGCCCGGATGAAGGGACTGATGGACGAGGAGGGGCTGGAATACGGCAAGCGCAGCCACACCTATAACAGTCGCCTCGCTCAAGAACTTGGTAAATGGGCCGAGACCCAGGAGGGCGGCGAGGCCATCCACGATGCCATGAACAAGGCCTATTTCATGGACGGAAAGAATATCGCCAATGTCGATACCCTTCTCGAGATAATCGATTCCATCGGTCTTTCGCGCCAAGAAGCGGCAAAAGTGCTAGAGACCCGCAGCTTCAGCGCTGCCGTCGATGAAGATTGGGCGAAGTCGCGTGGTTATGGCGTTACCGGTGTGCCGACATTCGTGGCGGGTGGCTACGGCGTCGTCGGGGCCCAGCAGTATGAAGCCATTGAGCACCTGGTAGCGAAGGCAGGGGCGCAAACAAAGAGCTGAACCGAGGGCACCGGTCCCTTTCAGCCGGGCTCTTGTGGACAAGACGGATTGGCCGGATTTGGGCGAAATCCTGGTGCCCACAGAAAGATTCGAACTTTCGACCTCTCCCTTACCAAGGGAGTGCTCTACCCCTGAGCTATGTGGGCGCCGGGAGCGGCGCGACATTGCCACAGGCGCGGGGCCGAATTCAAGCTTTGCCGGCGCCGCCTTGACCGCGGGCCGGGCTTCGCGGGAGCATGGGCCATGGCCGCCAAGGGCAAGTCCGCACCCTCCGCCACACCGCGCCGCCAGGCCCAGGCCCAGGCACTTCGCGACAACCTGCGCCGGCGCAAGCAGCAGCAAGCGGCTCGGCGCCAGCAGGAAGAGGCGGCCGATCCCGCTCCACAGCGCCGGCCGCCGCCCGGCAAGACGCCTTAGCCCGAATAGGTCATGAACGATTCTAAAGTAGTGGATTTTTCGTTGAAGGAGCTTTTTTGCGCGACGGATTTTCGGTAGGGCAGGCCGGTTGGCGCTTTGGGCTGAACTTTTTGCGGCAAGCGCGTTGGTTTTTTTGCCTGTTGACCGGCTTTGGCGCAGGCGGGACGGTGCGCCGGGGATGCTTGGCGCTTTTCGGACCGTTTTGTGATTTGCCGCTATCCCGGCTTGAGGTGGGCCACGGCGAGGTGGAACAGGTCCTGGTCCGGACAGGCGGTTGAGAGATGTAGGCCCACCCGCCTTGTGTTGCGGATCGCCACGGCGCCGACCTTGAGAAGCTTGAGGCGAATCTTCGCCAAACCGACGATG